>ERZ773156.173-NODE-173-length-91946-cov-56.9355_pt1 | contig 91946 bp, 80 predicted proteins | sample MGYA00511895_ERZ773156 | MGnify/ENA primary metagenome ERZ773156 (study PRJEB29015, sample SAMEA2737850) | human gut metagenome | biome: human gut; feature: human-associated habitat; material: faeces | place: China | collected 2012 ... | reverse complement strand
GCGGGGAGAGTGGAGTCCAGAGGTAGGGAGGGGGGATTCGAAACACCCCTCCCTACCTCTGGCCCGCGCGGAGCGCAAAGCCATTTGACCGAAAGAATAAAATCCGCCCCGCGCCATCGGCGCGCGCAGAAGCCACACCATTTTACGTCTTCACCCAAAATAAACGGAGGGACGAAAAGTGCTTTAGTTGTCTAAATTGCAACCTGATTGCAATTTGGGCGCAGGAAAGAGTATACACGGATTCTGCGTGAAATGCAAGACCAAAATGCAATCTTTTTGCATTTTTCTCAAAAGAATGACTCTTAAAAACTTTTTTGGAAGAAATTTGATTAAACCTATTGACAATATGGGTATGAGGGAATATAATGCAGACAACAAAACCACACGCCTTGTAGGTAAGTGGGGATTTCGGAAAGGAGGGTACTCAAATGACGCTGATTTGGAAAAGTCTTCTGCACGCCAACTTCCGCTGTGGGCGAATGTACAGCGCCCGGGCCGAGAAACAAACTCTGAGCCATAGCTGTACGGTGCCCTCTATGCCGCGAATGCGCGAGCGAATGTGACGCCCGAGACAGACAAAAGGCTCTGAGCTGAGAACGATTTCTTTGCCCGGCAGACGAAAGGTGAAACTCCCCACGCTGCCGGGCATTTTTATGAGTAAAAATAATACTTTGAGTACAGATAGAGAGGAAAAATACTATGTCTAACTATAAATTTGAGACCCTGCAGCTTCACGTTGGCCAGGAGCAGGCCGATCCCGCTACCGATTCCCGTGCTGTGCCTATCTACCAGACCACTTCCTATGTCTTCCGCAACAGCCAGCACGCCGCTGACCGCTTTGGTCTGGCCGACGCCGGCAACATCTATGGCCGTCTGACCAACTCCACCCAGGATGTGTTCGAGAAGCGCATTGCCGCTCTGGAAGGCGGCGTGGCTGCTCTGGCTACTGCTTCCGGTGCAGCTGCCATCACCTACACCATCGAGGCACTGGCTCAGGCCGGCGACCACATCGTGGCTCAGAAGACCATCTACGGCGGCAGCTACAACCTGCTGGAGCACACCCTGACCCAGTTCGGCGTCACCACCACCTTTGTGGACGCTCACGATCTGGAAGAGGTCGAGAACGCTATCCAGCCCAATACCAAGGCTGTCTACCTCGAGACTCTGGGCAACCCCAACAGTGATATTCCTGATATTGATGCCATCGCAGCCATCGCTCACAAGCATGGTCTGCCGCTGGTCATTGATAACACCTTCGGCACCCCGTACCTGATCCGTCCCATCGAGCATGGCGCTGACATCGTCGTCCACTCCGCTACCAAGTTCATCGGCGGCCACGGCACCACGCTGGGCGGCATCATCGTGGATAGCGGCAAGTTCGACTGGAAGGCCAGCGGCAAGTACGGCAACATCGCCGCCCCCAACCCCAGCTACCACGGCGTGTCCTTCGCTGACGCAGCCGGCCCCGCCGCTTTCGTCACCTACATCCGCGCCATCCTGCTGCGTGATACCGGCGCTGCCATCTCTCCGTTCAACGCCTTCCTGCTGCTGCAGGGTACCGAGACCCTGAGCCTGCGCATTGAGCGCCATGTGGAGAACACCAAGAAGGTCGTCGAGTTCCTGGCCAACCATCCCCAGGTCGAGAAGGTCAACCATCCCTCTCTGCCGGATCACCCCGACCACGCCCTGTATGAGAAGTACTTCCCCAACGGCGGCGCTTCCATCTTCACCTTCAACATCAAGGGCGGCCGTGAGGAAGCATTCAAGTTCATCGACAACCTGAAGGTCTTCTCTCTGCTGGCAAATGTGGCCGACGTCAAGAGTCTGGTCATCCATCCGGCTTCCACCACTCACAGCCAGCTGACCGATGAGGAGCTGGCCGAGCAGCAGATCTACCAGAACACCATCCGCCTGTCCATCGGCACCGAGCACATCGACGACATCATCGCCGACCTCGAGGCAGGCTTCGCAGCCGTCCGCGGCGAGTGATTCTCCGGCAAACCTTCCGTCCCCAGGAAGCATAAAAACGCTATTCTCTCCTCCATTCTCCTGAATTGCATAATAGAAGCAGCCAGCCGCCCTGTTACCTTGCAGGGCGGCTGGTTTGCTGTTTGCGGAATGACCGTCTGGCTCAGTGCTCTGCTGCCTCAAAGACGCTGGTCTGCTCCACGCTGGTGGCCTCCATCAGGCCGTCGTGGTAGAGCTGGCTGAGGATGTAGGCCGTGGTGTCGTCCAGCTCCTGCTGTACCAGCTCATCGCAGAAAACGCCGTCCAGCTCCCTGGCCGTCATGGGCTTGAGGGTGCCGGGGTTCAGCAGGGGAGCGGGTTTGTTTTTCATATCGGCCCGCACATTGTACCATGCGGTGGGCAGCTTCGATTCTTCCAGATAAAAGCGGAAAAAAACGAAGTCGTACTACTACCTGAAACCTGTGCGAGAGGGATGAATACCAGCCGCCCCCGGGGACTGTACGCCGTCCCGGCCACGCAGCCGTAGAGAAAAAAGAGTATCACCGCCACTGCCGCCGCCAGAAGCAGCAGCCCCCGGTGGTGGAACGACAAAATGCGATGCCCGGGCCGCTGACGCCGCATACAAGACCCCTCCTTTTGTGGTTTGGGCCATCTTATGCCTGTCAGGGTGCGGCTGTGCGATTGTGCCGGGCCGAAGAGTGTGGTACACTATAGCCATCGAGATTTTTTGTGATACGGAGAAACTTTATGCTGACCATTACACTGCTGGGTACAGCGGCCACCATGCCCCTGCCCGACCGCGCCCTCACGGCGGCGGTGGCCGAATGCGGAGGACACGGCCTCCTGTTCGACTGCGGCGAGGGGACCCAGACTGCCGCCCGCCGGGCCGGAGTCAACCTGATGAAGATGGACGCCGTCTGCCTGACTCATTACCACGGCGACCACATCTTCGGCCTGCCGGGGCTGCTGCAGACGCTGGGCTGTCAGGGCCGCACCCGCCCGCTGGCGCTGTACGGGCCGAAGGGGCTCGGCGAAGTCTGGGCGGCACTGCGGGTGCTGACGGGGCCTCTGCCGTACCCGGTTTATGCTGAGGTGCTGGACGCCCCGACAGCGCTCTGCGAAAAATTCGGCGGCTGGCCCCAGGGCGCGAAACTCACGCCGGTGCCGACCCGCCACCGTGTCGTCAGTCAGGGTTACCGACTCGATCTGCCCCGGGCCGGACGGTTCTCACCCGAACAGGCGCGGGCATTGGGCGTACCGGTAAAGCAGTGGAAGACGCTCCAGCACGGCGAGAGTATCACGCTGGACGGTGGACGTGTCATCCAGCCGGAAGCCGTCCTCGGCCCGGCCCGGCAGGGGCTGAGCTTTGTCTTCTCGGGCGACACCGCGCCCTGTCCGGCGCTGGAAAAGGCCGCAGCGGGTGCTGACCTTCTGCTCTGCGACTCCACCTATGCTCTGCCGGAGCAGGCCGCGCAGGCCAAACAGTACGGCCACAGCACCTTCGGGCAGAGCGCAGCTCTCGCCGCCAAAGCGGGCGCGAAGCGGCTCTGGCTCGTCCACTATTCGCCCATGATCACCGACCCGGAAGAAGAGCTGGCCCAGGCGCAGAGCCTCTTCCCGGCGGCAGAGTGCGGCTATGACGGCAAAAGCATCACCCTGCAATATGAGGAGGCCGAAGAATGAACATCGTCCTGGAACCCGGTGCCTCCGCCCTGCTGGACGCGCTGCACCGGGCAGATTTTGCGGCCTACGCCGTGGGCGGCTGTGTCCGGGACAGTCTGCTGGGCCTTGCGCCCCATGACTGGGACCTCTGCACCGCCGCCCGCCCGGAGCAGGTGATGGAGCTGTTCGGAGAAAAGCAGTGCATCCCCACCGGATTGCAGCATGGTACCGTGACTGTGAAGCGGGACGGCAGGCTCTACGAGATCACGACCTTTCGCACCGAGGGCAGTTATTCCGATGGCCGCCACCCCGACAGCGTGGCCTTTGTACCCGACGTTTGGGAGGACTTGGCCCGGCGGGACTTCACCATCAACGCCATGGCCTACAGCGCCGAAGAGGGCTTGTGCGACCCCTTTGGCGGGCAGGAAGATCTGGCCCGGGGCGTGGTGCGGGCCGTCGGTGAGCCGCTGCGCCGCTTTGAAGAAGACGCTCTGCGCATCCTGCGTCTCTACCGCTTTGCGGCCCGGTTCGGCTTTGTGATCGACGAGGCCACCGAAGCGGCGGCGAAGCAGCTGGCCGCCCACCTCGACTGCGTGTCGGTGGAGCGCATCGAAGAAGAGCTGAACAAGCTTCTGTCTGCCCCGAAGCCGGGGGCGTATCTGGAGCCGGAAGTGCTGGCCTTCGTCCTGCCGGAACTGCCGCTCGACGATCTGTCGGAAGCCCGTGAGATCATAGATGCCCTTCCGGCAGGAGCAGAGGAAGTGACCACCCGTTGGGCGGCGCTGCTTCTGCCGCTGGGGGAGGATGGAACACGAAAGGCGCTGAAACGCTTGAAATGCTCCAATGCTGTGATAGATGGAGTATCAACACTTGTGAAGGAGAAAGCTCCCTGCACTCCTACGCTGTCGCTTCAAGCCAAACGACTTCTTGGCAAATACGGCCTCCACACCGTGCAGCAGCTGACTGCCCTTTGGAGCGCTCTTCAACCGGAAAGAAAAGATGAATTTACCGCCCTGCAAAAAGAGGCCGAGACGCTGACCGCCCAAAACGCCTGCTGCCGCGTCTCCCAGCTGGCCGTGAATGGCCGCGATCTGATGGCAGCGGGCGTCGCGCCCGGGCCGGGCCTGCGCCGCGCACTGGAAGCGCTGCTGGAAGAGGTCATCACCGGGCGGCTGCCCAACGAAAAAGCGGAACTTCTGGCCTTTGCGGCCAAATTTTCTGCGTCTTGACAAGAGAAAGAAGCTGCGGTAGTATTATACTACTGTTTTAGTATGTTATAACGGAAGAGGAACAGAATGACAGAAACACAGAACACTTCCCGCCGCCCCGGGGCGCTCATCGCCATGAGCGGCGGTGTGGACAGCTCGGTGGCGGCATGGCTCATGCAGAGGGACGGTTTCGACTGCACCGGCGTCACCATGCGCCTCACCCGTAACGAGGCCGTGAACACCGAGGGTCTGCACACCTGCTGCTCGGAGCGGGACATTGAGGACGCCGCCGAGGTGGCCTATGCGATGGATATTCCCTACGAGGTGCTGGATTTTACGGCAGATTTTCAGGAAAAGATCATCGACAAATTCATCCGGGTCTACGAGGCCGGCGGTACGCCCAATCCCTGCATCGACTGCAACAAATATATGAAGTTCGATCACCTGCTTCGCTGGGCAGAAGCGCACGGACTGGATCATGTGGTCACGGGCCATTATGCCCGGGTGGAGCAGGACGAGGCCACGGGCCGCTGGCTGCTCAAAAAGGGTCTGGACGAGAACAAAGACCAGAGCTATGTGCTCTACAACCTCACGCAGGAGCAGCTGGCTCATGTCCGCCTGCCGCTGGGTGGTCTGCACAAGAGCGAAGTGCGCGCCATCGCCGAGCAGCAGCACTTCGTGAACGCCCGCAAGCACGACAGTCAGGACATCTGCTTCGTGCCAGACGGTGACTACGCCCGCTTTATGGAGGATTTCACCGGCAAGCACTACCCGGCGGGCGATTTCCTCGACGTCGGCGGCAAAAAGGTAGGCACCCATAGCGGCGCTGTGCGGTACACCATCGGCCAACGGAAGGGCCTGGGCCTCGCCATGGGCGCACCGGTCTACGTCTGCGCCAAGGATATGCAGGCCAACACCGTCACGGTCGGCCCGGAGTCGGAGCTGTTCGACACCATCGTCTATGCGAACGAAGTGAACTGGATCGCCATCCCGGAGCTGGAAGGCCCCCTGCGGGTGACGGCCCGCACCCGTTATCATCAGACCGAACAGCCTGCCACCGTCTACCCGGCAGGGCCGGACAGCTTCCGTCTGGAATTTGACCAGCCTCAGCGCGCTCCCACCCCGGGGCAGGCCGTCGTGCTGTATCAGGGCGATGTCGTCCTCGGAGGCGGCACCATTACACAGGTGGCGAAGGGATAAGGGCAAGCCCGTGAATGTAAAAAGCAGAACCTAAAGGAGAAATGATATGCAAGACCAGTATTCCCGCACCCAGCTGCTGCTGGGCGCGGAAGCAATGACCAAACTGCACGATTCCCGCGTAGCCGTGTTCGGCGTGGGCGGCGTGGGCGGCTACACCGTCGAGGCGCTGGCCCGCAGCGGCGTGGGGGCTCTCGACCTGATCGACGACGACAAAGTCTGCCTCACCAACCTGAACCGCCAGATCATCGCCACCCGCAAGACGGTGGGCAAGTTCAAGGTGGATGTGGCCGAAGAGCGCGTCCACGACATCGACCCCAACATCAAGGTCACCACCTACAAGACCTTCTTTGGCCCTGAGACGCAGGACAGCTTCGATTTCAGCCAGTTCGACTACGTGGTGGACGCCATCGACACTGTTACCGGTAAAATTGCGTTGGTCATGAAGTGCAAGGAGGCTGGCGTCCCCATCATCTGCTCCATGGGTGCAGGCAACAAGATGGACCCTACCCGCTTCGAGGTCACGGATATTTATAAGACTTCCGTCTGCCCGCTGGCCAAGGTCATGCGCACCGAGTGCCGCAAGCGCCGCATCAAGCACCTGAAAGTCGTTTACTCCAGGGAGCCTGCCATGACTCCCATCGAGGATGACTCTATCAGCTGCAAAAACCACTGCATCTGCCCTCCGGGTACCCAGCGCAAGTGTACCATCCGCCGCTCTGTTCCCGGCTCGAACGCCTTTGTCCCGTCGGTCGTGGGCCTCATCATCGGCGGCGAGGTCGTGAAGGACCTCGTGGGCTTTGTCCCCATGAAGGGCTGATTTGATAGAATAAGAAAACGGCAGGTTCAGTGAACCTGCCGTTTTCTTCGTTATGAGCTGATTTTTACTGCTCAGGAGCAGCGAATGCGATGGGGGTAGCGCCAGCAGCTGCGTCCACACTCTTCAGAGAGATGGGAGTGGTCTCGTAGTGCAGGGTCTCGAAGCTCTGGGTGCTGCCGTCCTCGGTGGTGAACTCGAGAACATAGGTCATGTCGCCCTGCTTGTCGGCCTCGACATCGCGGGTGATGACGACATTCTCGCCGTCGGCCAGACCAGCCTCGCCAGCCAGGTTCTCGCCCTTGTCCTCAGAGCCTGCCTCGTACAGGTACAGCTCGGAGACGGTAGAACCGGTGGTGTTGTAAACGGTGTACTCTGCGCTCTCAGCAGCAGCCTCAGAAGATGCAGCCTCAGAAGATGCAGCAACGGAGGAAGCGGCCTCAGAAGAGGCAGTGCTGGAAGCAGCAGTGGAAGCAGAGCCGCCGCAGGCGGTCAGAGCAACAGCCAGTGCCAGAACGGCAGAGGCAGCACAGATCTTGTTCAGTTTCATGAAAAATGTACTCCTTGATTTTTGAATCAGACTGTCCGTGATGGACGGCCAACAGAAGTTTATTATACATTACTTTGCCTAAAAAATCAAGAGATTCATACGCAAAATGCACAATGAAGTAAGAACTGTTACCAAAATGAAATAAAACATTCACAAGGTCATCCGCGGTTCAGCCGCCGCTGCGCCAGCGCAAAGCCGACGGCACTTGCCGCAAAGACGGCGTAATAGCTGGCCAGCCGGTAGAACATCAGCAGGCTCATGGACGAAGCATCGGGGAGGAAGCTGCTGTACACCAGCAGGAAGGCCGTCTCCACCGAACCCATGCCCGCCACGTTGGGCAGGGCGTTGGAGACAAAGAGGGTCAGCGACGTCAGGAGCTGCACCTGCCAGAAGGTGAGGCCGGTATCCAGCCCCATGAACCGCAGCCCCATCCAGGGCAGGCAGAAGAGCAGGAACAGCTTTACGAGATGCACGCCCAGAATGGCGGCACAGCGGGGCCTGTCTGCCAGCAGATGGCGGCTCTCGGTGCTCAGGGTGTCCAGCTGCTTGAGCCAGCTTTCCCGATGCTCGGCCCAGCGGCCCGTGTCGGGCAGAAAATGCAGCAGCCGGCGGGCTAAGTGCTGCACCACCGGCAGGGCGCAGAGGGCGATGAGCCCCACGATGACGCCCGCCACAACAGCGTAGGCCCCGGGCAGATACCGCAGCACACCGTCGGAGTGGGCCGCTATCCAGGGTCGGCCTGCCAGAAGCAACACGGTGGCGTAAAGCAGGACGGCTGTCTTGTGGAAGACGTATTGCAGGGTCATCAGCCCCACGCCGGGGCCGACGTCCAGCCCGCGCCGGTGGAGATACCACGTCTGAAACGGCACCGACCCTGCGCCGAGGCCCACCACATTGCCGAAGGTCCCCATCCATGCATTGTCGATACCCTGCCGCAGCGGGAAATGGGACAGGCGGCTGCGGACGATGAGCCAGCTGGATACGCCCTCGAGAAGCGGGTAGCTCAGGCCCACGGTCAGTGCCAGAAGCCCCTGTCCGAGGGTGAGCCGGCTCAGCGCCTCGGAGATCTCGGCCCAGTGCTCCCGGAAGATGAACACCACGATGCCGGTCAGCAGGGCCAGAACGCCCAGCGAGAGCAGGGTCTTTCGGCGCGAAGGGGCGGGGGAGGCGGACGAACTCATGCGGGGACTCCTTTCAAATTTCAACAAAAAACGGACTGGGATAAACTCTTAGGAGAGTATATCACAGTCCGGAGGTGTGTTTGTGAACAACTGCCAAATTTTTTGCCTCAGTTTCGGCAGAGTGATAAAGAACGGGGAGCTTATTCGCCAGTGAGTTCCTTTACAGCCTGTTGTAAACTGTCGGAAAACGCCTGCTTGGAGTAATGACTCTCGTAAAGCTCACGGCAGGCGGGGCGCATGGCAGCCAGCTTTTCCGGGTGCTCGATGGCCCAGGCCAGCCGCTCGGCCAGCTTTTCGGGGTCGTCGTCCTCGTAGACGAAACCGTCCACGCCCTCGGTGATGAGCCCGGCGGTGCCGGTGTGCTCCGACACGATGGCGGGCTTGCCGAAGATGAGGCCCTCAGTGACGAAAGTAGGCATGGGGTCGTCGCGGGAGGCGCAGACGAGGCAGGTACACTGGGCCATCAGGCTCTTGATCTCGTCGCGGGTGAGCCGCTTGACGTAAAAGACGTTGTCGGGGCAGTCAGCGGTCAGGCTCCGCACGGCGTCCATCATCTCAGCCTCTGCGGCCTTGCCCACGAAGAGGAAGGATGCCTTCTTCATGGTCTCAGGCGGCAGCAGCCGGATGGCTTTGCAGAAGATGTCCTGGCCTTTCCGGTTCTCGAAGGAACCCACGGTGGCGAACAGAGGCCGCCCGCCCGCATAGCTCAAATCGTAGTGGGAGAACTTCTCGGCGGCGTAGTCCGGCAGGCCGTAGATGAGGGGCCGGATGTTGAACTCCGGCCGCACCGAGTGCATGGCGTTGGCGGCGTGGCTGCCGACGGAGTAGAGCCGGATATTTTCGCCCAGCTTTCTGGGGATCTGGTGGGCGATGTGGGGGTAGCCTGCAAAGGCATCGTGGAGCCACCAGAGCACCGGCACCCGCGCACCGCTCAGGGCGCGGACGGCCCGGGCCTCCACGACGGTGTTGGCCAGAACGAGGTCGGCGCAGAGGGCCAGCCCCCAGAGCAGGGGAGACTGGACACAGCCCTTGCGGGTGATGACGGTAGCTCCTGCCTCGAGGAAAAGCGGCATGGAGCCGCCGTCCTCAGGGCCGAGGACGACCACTTCGTAGCCCATGCTGCGCAGCACCGGCACGGCGCTCACCAGCACGATGGGCGCACCGGTCATGTCCAGCAGGTGGCTCATGATAAAGACGCGCTTCCCCTTTACAGACCAGACGTCTTCGGCGCAGATGTCCCGCTCATAGTGGGCCAGCGCCAGCGGGAGGCAGACGTGGCTGCGGCGGAGCTTCGCCGCCAGCGTCAGCAGTTCGACGGGATTTTCCGGGTCGCGGGCTTCCACCTGACAGCGGCGCAGCAACTCCCGGGAGACGAGGGCGCAGCCCGGGCAGGCTGCAAAGCCCTGACTGTGGTAGAGGGTGGTGACGCCTGAGTAGCCGAAGACGGCGTCGCTGGTGACGTAGTCTGCGCCGCTGCGCAGTGCGTCCGCAAAGCAGGACAGAGCCGTGGGCATCAGGAAAAGGTCTTCCCTGACCAGAAGCACACCGACGGCGCTGCCGAGGGCTTCGGGGCGGAGGCTGTCCGTCAATAAAAATTTGCGGTGGAGCTGGTCCTGCAGGGAAGCTTTCAGGGAGGCGTTCCGCCCCGGCGCATAGACGCCGAGAAAAACTTCCTGGGTGTCGAGATATTCCTGTTTGGCGAGCTGAGCCCGCTGCAGAGTGGTATAACTGCTGTACATCGTATCCTCCTCTCCGCAGGCAGGCTCAATGGCTGCGATGGAACAGCCCCAGCAGGCGGCGCAGGGGCAGCGTAAGTTTCCAGCTGCTGGAAGAGAGGATGTTTTCCAGCGAGCTCTCGTAGGCTTTGCTCCGGGCGCTCAGCTCGGCGTTGGCCTGATGCAGCTCGGAGAGATTCTTCTGCAGGGCCTCGATGGTCTGCTTCTGGTCAGCCGTAGTTTTTTCCAGCTGGTCGAGGTGCTTCTGCTCGCAGACGCGGGTCTTCTGGAAATACTGTACGCCTTCGAGAACGGCGGCGAACAATGGGTCGTCAGCCAGCGGCTCCAGCGGGAAGTAGCAGTAGCTCACGCCCAGCTTCATCCCGGCGGGGAAACGGTTCAGACCATCCAGCATGAAATTCGGGTCGTTGTTGAGGAACAGGATGCCGTCGCCATGGAGCGGCACACCGTTCACCGGGCGGCAGAGGATGCGGTCATCCGAGAAGACGAAATCGGTGATGCAGCAAGGCAGTTCACCGGGGTCGAGACGGAGATTGAACGCGGCCTCCGGCAGCTCGAAGGTCGCTGTCACCATGCCGTTCAGCTCGTCGTATTCGTAGTCTGGGGCCTTGATGGTGTCTTTCTGAGAAAAGCCAAACCCGGCATCATAGTAAAGCAGCGGCTGCACCAGAGCAGGCGAGTCGGTCTGCCTCTCTTTCTGGGGGTGGGCAGCATAGAAGGTCTGCAGCTGCTTTTCCAGCTCAAGGCAGCGCTGGGCCAGCCGCGAAGTGCCTTCGTCTGCAAGTTTGAGCTGTTGTTCAAGGTCCGCAATGCGGCTGCGCAGAGCCGCTTCAGGAGTTTCGTTCATCATTACCGGGGCCTCCTCCAATTTATCGCAAGGCGTACAACCCGCGCTGCAAGCCCATGCATCAAAAGTAATTATAGTCTGCCCTCAAAATGGCTGGATACCAAAGCGCAGGAATTTCAGTGTTTTGCCGCATAGCGGCGGGTCTTGCTCCGCTGCCGGGGCTTGTCCGCAGGCTTGCCGCCCCGAAGCTTCCGGCCAAGCTCTTTGCGGCGCATCAGAAGTTCGGTGACGGCGAAGATGGACACAAGCGAGAACACGAACTGCAGCAGCATCCCCTGCACCGGATGGTCAGCATACTTTGCAGCCATCAGATACCACGGGATGGCCGTCAGCTCCACAGTGTGGATGCAGAAGATGAAGAGCGAGCGCCGGCCCACCCACTCGATGGCATGGGAGATGGGGCCGTCCACTCGGCGCTGCCATTTCAAAAAGAGCCGGATGATGCCGTAGCCCACTGCGCCATCCAGCAGGATGCTCAGCGGCCCCATCGTCCACTCACCCAGCGAAACGCAGTCGGTGCTTTGGGTCAGCAAAACGCCCGCGACGACGCCCAGCGCGGACGCGATAAGTCCGGCTTTGGCTCTGCCGGAAAGGGGAGTTTCAAAAAGACGGCGCTTCTTGGCCAGATAGCCGATGTAAAGGTAGGGCAGCGACACCATGCCCTGTGCGATGCAGAAGGGAGCCTCCCACACCAGCGTGACGCCCCAGCCAAGCAGGGTGACGCCGACGACTGCGGGGGTTATGTACCGCTCGGGGAAAATCTCGAGCAGCACGTCCAGAAGCACCCACGCCAGCATCAGAGCCACTAAGTACCACATGGGTCCGCAGGAGAAAAACTGCTGCCCGAAGTAAGTGGCCGTGTGGGGCAGGCCTAACAGGAAACCGCCTAAGACCTTGGCCGATTCTGAGATGGCAGCATCCCACGAGCCGAAAGCTGCATGGTGAATGAAAGCGTGGAGCACCGTGGTGGCCAGTGCAGTATAAAGGTAAGGCTTGAGCAGGGTCTTGAGCTGCTGCTCGATGCATTTGTGGATGGAGCGCTTGCGGAAGCCGTAGCCGCTGGCAATAAAAAAGGCGGCCATCAGCGCTTCGCGGTAAGCGAACAGCGCGAACGCGAAAGGGGTGACGTCGTTGGTGCCGAGGGGGTAAAGCTCTGCCGTGTGGGCAAAGACGATGGCCAGCATTCCGATGCCTTTCAGCAGGTCGAACATGCCAAGGCTGCTTACAGTGCGGGGCTTGGTGCCTTCCATGAAAAGGGTCCTCCTTGTGCGCCATTCGTCCCGGAGGCCCCGGAAGGCCGTGTTTTAGGCGCGATAAATAAAAATATGAAGCTCGGCGGGGAGCTTTTTTGCTAAATAATATAAACAGTATAATGCTTTTTGGGCTTGCTGTCAATTTGATAAGGACTCGACCTCCGGGCGAAGTTTCGTCCTGACGAAAAAAAGTGTATCACAGCTTTTCGCACATCGCAACAAAAGGAAAGAATTACATCTGCCTGCACAAATTGAACGCAAGCTCAAGTTGCATATTTGTGCAATTAAATCTTGCGTTTACGTTCTGCTTGCGGTATACTGTTGCCATAAGGAGCCGTGCCAAAGTTTTCCTCGAACTGCCAGAGATTCGGAATGACTCTGGAAAGTGAATGAAAAAAGTGCTGAGCTGAAAATTTGACAAAAAAGGAGAAAGACCGATGGCTGAATACATCAAAGTACCCGCAGGCGTATACGACATGGTGACCCGCTGCATGGAGCAGGAGTTTCCCGATAATGTGGCCATTCGCTATGTGGCCGAGGACGGCAAGACCGTCGTGGAGAAGAAGTATCGCGAGTATGCGCAGGACATCCGCCGGATGGTGGCCTATCTCAAGGCCGAAGTGCCGGACATCAAGGGCCAGCGCATCGTTCTGCTGAGCCGGAACTGCTATGAATTCTGCGTGGCGTCCTACGGCATCATCCTCGCCGGCGGCGTTCTCGTGACTCTGAACCAGAAAAAGACCTGGGAGGAGCTGGAATATGAGCTGGGCCTCGTGGAGCCTGCCCTCATCCTGAACGACGGCATCGACTACGGCTGCCGCGCCGAGCTGGAAGCCGCCTACGGCCCGAAGCTCCGCCCCATGGACTGCTATAAAGAGACTGCCCCCGGCGAGCTGACCAACTGCGTGGGCCACGATGATTTGATGATGCTGATGTTCACCTCCGGCACTACCGGACGTAGCAAGGGCGTCATGCTCTCAGAGCGGAATATGTGCGCCAGCCTGCACACCTATTCGGAGGTGGCAGAGAACTGGATCACCAACCGCCTCCCGGCAGGCCAGAAGCTGCCGCTGAGCCATATGACCCTGCTGCCTCTCTTCCACATGGCCTGCTTCGTCTGCGTTATGTCCTACCCGCCTGCCGGATGGGCTCTGAACCTCTGCGGCGACATCCGCGACTTCTACCGCGACCTGGGCCTGATGCACAGCGACGTCATGGCCTCGGCCCCCATGCTGGTGGAGACCATCTACAATGACATGAAGCGTGGCCGCGTCAGCCGTCTGAACGGCCTGTGGGACCTGTGCTGCTCTTCCGCTGCCCTCGACCCCAAGATGCTGCTGGAGCTGGCCCAGAACGGCTTCGTCGTCAACCAGTGCTACGGTATGACCGAGACCTTCGGCGACGGCATCCTGAACTTTACGCAGGTCGAAAAGCACATGAGTGCCGTGGGCAAGCCCGACGACCACGTTCAGTATAAGCTGGACGAGACCGGCGAGATCTGCATCAAGGGCGACTGCGTGATGCTGGGCTACTACAAGGACCCCGAGGCCACGGCAGAGGTCATCGACGCCGACGGCTGGTTCCACACCGGCGACCTGGCCCGGATGGATGAGGAAGGCTTCTATTACATCACCGGCCGCAAGAAGAACCTTATCATCCTCGCCAGCGGCGAGAACGTCAGCCCCGAAGAGCTGGAAAAGAAGCTGGCCCTCTGCCCGGCCATCACCGAGTGCATCGTGAAGGAGAAGGGCCAGAAAATTTGTGCCGTCATCTACTGCCCTGAGGATAAGCAGGAAGAGGTCAGAGCCTTCGTCACCGAGGTGAACCGCAGCCTGCCGCTGTATAAGCGCATCAGTGCCGTGGAGTTCACCGCTGAGCCCCTGCCCCGCAACGCTCTGGGTAAGCTGCTGCGCAAATAAACAATAAAACAGCGAAAAAGGACACGCCGCGTAGTTGCATTTCTCTGCCGAAACAGGTATTATTACTCTGAGGCAGAATATGTCAAATGCCGGCGTTTCGCTGCAATAAAGAAAAACAGCAAGGAGCGACAAAAATGATAAATACTGTATATGAGCTCATCACGGACGTCATGGCGAAGCAGTACCCCGACCGGGTGGCTTTCCGCTATGTGGCCGCCGATGGCAAGACTGTGGTGGAAAAGACCTACGCCCAGTATGTGCAGGACATCCGCAGGGCCGTTACTTATTTTAAGGAGAATATCCCCGACATCAAGGGCAAGCGTGTCGGCATCATGAGCCGCAACTGCTATGAGTACGGTGTCAACAGCTTCGGCGCGATCCTCGCCGGGGCCGTCGTCGTGACCATCAACCAGAAAAAGACCTGGCCCGAGCTGGAATATGAGCTGGGCCTTGCCGAGCCTTCCCTCATCGTCAACGACGGCATCGACTATGGCTGCCGCCCCGACATCGAGGCCGCCTACGGCGATAAACTCCGCCCGATGGACGCCTTCAAGGACAGCGCGCCTGCAGAGCTTGTTGACTGCGTGGGCCATGATGATTTGATGGTGCTGATGTTCACTTCCGGCACCACCGGCCGCAGCAAGGCCGTCATGCTCTCGGAGCGTAACTTTTTTACCACTGTGGAGTGCCAGGTCAAATTCGGCGACGCCATGCTGGACTATAAGCACGAGCATATGCCCGAGGACAAAAACGACGTCCTGAGCAACTTCGCCATCCTGCCCCTGTTCCATCTGGGTACGTTCATCTGCCTCTTCGTTTGGGCCTGCAAGGGCTGGGCGCTGAACCTCTCCGCCGACATCCGCGACTTCTACCGCGACCTCGGCCTGATGCACAGCGATGCCATCGCTGTGGCTCCCATGCTGATGGAGGCCATCTACAAAGACGTCAAGCGGGGCCGCCGCGCCCGCCTGAACGGCGTCTGGAACCCCTGCGGCTCCTCTGCCATGTTTGACGGCGCCATGCTGGCCGAGCTGGCACAGCAGGGCATGATGATCACTCAGGTGTACGGCATGACCGAGACCTGCGGCGACGGCATCATCAACTACGAGCAGGACGAAAAGCACATCCGCGCCGTGGGCAAGCCCGACGACCACGCCGAGTACAAGCTGGACGAGACGGGCGAAATCTGCATCCGCGGCGGCTGCGTCATGCTGGGCTATTACAAGGACCCCGAGGCCACCGCAGAAGTCCTCGACGCCGACGGCTGGTTCCACACCGGAGACCTGGCCCGTGTGGACGAGGACGGCTTCTATTACATCACCGGACGCAAGAAGAATATCATCATCCTCGACAACGGTGAGAACGTCAGCCCCGAAGAACTGGAAAATCTGCTGTCCAAGTGCGAGGCCGTCAAGGAATGCATCGTCAGGGAGAAGGGCAAGAAGATCTGTGCCGTCATCTACTGCGGCGAGGCCGACCAGCAGACCGTCCGCGACTTCATCACCGAGACCAACCGCACCCTGCCGCTCTACAAGCGGATGAGCGCCGTGGAGTTCAGCACCGAGCCTCTGCCCCGCACCGGCACCGGCAAGCTGCTGCGCAAGTAAGAATAAACCGGGCAGGCTGCGGAATACTGGAAAAGAGCCGCAGCCGCCTTTAATGGAATTACGAAAGGAAGATTCAAACTATGGAAAGAACCGAGATCGTGTCCCAGATCCTTGCGATTCTGGAAGATGTTGCAGAAATTTCCCCCGATGATGTCAACGAGAACAGCGTCTTGATGGACGATCTGGACCTGTCGTCCATGGAGATCCTGACCGTCGTCGCCGACCTGGAGGAGACTTTCGGCCTGCGCATCCCCGAAAAGGAGCTGCGCAACTTCGTCACCGTCAGCGATTTGGCCGACTATCTGGCCGCACACGCGGGGGAATAAGGAATGGATGCCGAACAGCGCTCTGTTTTTCAGGGTATCGTTTACTATTACCGCGAAAACATGGTCAACTGCCGCTATCAGGTCACGCTGAAAGATGCCGTGGACGGTGCGCTTTTGCAGCAGGCTCTGGATGCGGCCCGGGCAAAGGCTCCCTACTATTTCCAGAAGCCGGTGTGGGAGAAAAAGCTGCTCCACCTCGAGCCGTCGGACGCCCCCTGCCCGGTGCGGCAGGGCAGCGCAAAGCCCGAATTTCCGGACGAGAACGGCTTTACTGTTGCCCTGAGCTATGAGGGGAAAGTCGTCTATTTCGACTGGTTCCACTTTCTGGCCGATGGCCGGGGCATAGCACCCTTCATGACCATGGTGCTGCAGTTCTACTGCAACCTGCAGTACGGTACGGCTTTCGAGGGCCAGACCCTTGAGACGGACCCTGCCTACGACATCGAGGACATCCTTGCAAAGTACCCCGAGAGTCAGGTGGCCAACGATATGCAGCGCCCCGTGGTGCAGACCTTTGAAGAGACGCCCACCTGCTGCCGCATCCGGCTGGAAAAGGCGGGGCTTGTGGACGCCGCCCTCCGCTGCGGCGTCAAGCCTTTCAGTACCCTCACGGCCCTGCTCTGTAAGGCGGTGCGGGCGTATCTGGACAAGGACGAGGTGCTCTACAGCTACTCGACAGACGCCCGCGACGCGCTGGGTGCGCCGAACGCCCTCTACAACTGCGTGGCATCCTTCCAGCGCAAGCTGCCGCTGACGGCAGATGCCCCGCTGGCCGAAGTGGCCGTGGGCGTGGACGCTGACCTGAAAGAGAACCTTTCCGCTGAGCGAAAACTGTTCCGTATTGCGGAGCAGATGGGCTGGGTCTACCGGGTCTACCAGCAGAAAGCCAGCCTCAGCATCAAAAAGCGCATCTTCCAGATGGGCGAGTACATCAGCGGCTTCCCGGCGGACTTCTGGGTGAGCTATCTGGGCGACCCCTTCGCTCCGTCCAGCCCGGAGCTGACCCGGTACATCGAGGACTTCCAGACCTGGGTGCCGGCAGACGGCGCTTCCATCGGTCTGGAATGCACCAGCCTGCATGGCATCATCACCCTCTGCGTCAAGAACAAGGTGCCGCGTCCCGGCTTTGCCGAGGCTCTGCGCGCCGCGTTCGAGGCCGAAGGCATCAAGGTGCTGGAAGCCGCAGAGCTGGGCGCAGACAATACATAAGATCAAAACTCTCCGTCACGCCATAGGCGTGACGGAGAGTTTTTTGCCTTTTTATCCAAAATGTAATTTTTACATTAAATTTTCATGTGTCATACTTTTGAGAAAAAATTGCCTGAAAAGCCGATTTTTCCCTTGCATCCAACAGTTTGCCGTGGTAGGATAGGTCGAATGTGAACGAAACACACTGGGAAATGGACAAAAGTGAGGAAAATCGTATGGAAAAAAATAAGAACAGCGGCTCGGCACTGGCAAGAAAGATGGCAGTGTCTCTGGTTTGCGGTCTGGCGGCAGGCTTTGCCTTTATGATGCTACGCGAAAAGCTCGTGGCTTCCGGCAACAGCGGCATCTGGCAGACCATCAACGACCTGCTCTTCCAGGACATCACCGTAGAGGGCGCAGAGCGTGCGCTCGGCATCTTCTACATCATCGGCCAGCTCTTCATCAAAGCACTGCAGCTGGTCATCATCCCGATGGTCTTCACCTCCATCGCGCTGGCCATCGGCAGCATTGCCGATACCCGTACCATGGGCCGCATCTCGGCCAAGACCCTCTTCTGGTTCCTGCTCTGCTCCTTTATGGCGCTGGCACTGGCCGGATGCGTGGGCTACGCCACCTATTCCATGGGCCTCTTCAACGCTCACATCGAGGGCCTGACGGAAGCCGCCGGCTCCACCGGTTCCAACCCCCTGAACGTGGTGCTGAATGTCATCCCCTCCAACATCGTCACGGCTTTCGGCAGCAACAACGCTGTCCTTTCCTCCGTCTTCCTCGCGGTGGCTGTGGGCCTGAGCATGAATGTGCTGGGTGAGAGCCGTACTGCCACCCTCCGCCGCCTGCTGGGCGAGGTGAACGACGTGGTGGTGGTCTTCCTGAACTTCATCGTCACAAACTTCGCGCCCTTTGCAGTCTTCGTGCTGCTGACCCGCACCTTCGCCATCTACGGCATTGATTATCTCAAGCCTGCTCTGGTGTATGTGGTGGTCACGGTGGCCCTGCTCTTCGTCTTCCTGCTGGTGGCCTATCCTCTGGTGGTGGCGCTGGGCGCAAAGCAGAACCCCCTCACCTTCATTAAGAAGATCGCCAACGTGGCCGTTTTCGGCTTCTCCACCTCTTCCAGCGCAGCCACTCTTCCCCTGAACATCAGGGTCTGCACCGAGGATTTCGGCGTCGATGAGTCCATCGCCTCCTTCGTCCTGCCTCTGGGCATGACCATCAACATGGACGGCACTGCCATCATGCAGGTGGTGGCCACTGTCTTCATCGCAGGCTGCGCCGGTTACACCGTTACTCCCGCCCAGCTGGTCGTGGTCGCTCTGCTGGCTCTGCTGGCCTCGGTGGGTACGCCTGCCGCCCCCGGCGCAGGAGCCGTTATCCTCTTCACCATCCTGTCCGGTGCGGGCTTTGTGAATGACAGCGCCCTGCTGGCCTACTCCCTCATCCTCGCCATCAACCGCCCCATCGAGATGCTCGTCACCTCCCTGAACGTGGTGGGCGACGCTGTCGCCAGCATCTGCGTGGCCAAGAGCGAGGGTCTGCTGAACGAGGAAACGTTCAACGCATAATTGACCTGTAATATACAAAAGCGCCTTTCCGTTTTACCGGAGAGGCGCTTTTTGCGCAGCAGAAGTCTTCTTTTTTACAGACGGCCCAAAGCCGCCGCCGGGGTTTTACGCCGATTTTGCGTCCGCATGGTTTCGGGCCGGGAGGCTGCACAGGCTTTCTTGTGTTCACAGGTGGATGGTGCAGCCGCGGCCCAGCATCTGGGCCAGCAGCATAAGGGTCGAGACGCCGAAGCACCCACCCATCATCAGCAGGCAGAGCACCACCGAGCCGAAGTCGCACCGGCATGCGCCGGGCCGGGCCGAGTAGTAGAGTACCTCGCACCCCAGCAGGATGAGCCCCGCCGCCGGTAGCACCTGCCAGATGACCAGCCATGGCAGGCCGGGCAGGAAGCGGGCCAGCAGGAAGAGCGTGCCCGCCGCGATGAGGCAGACGCCCAGCGTCAGGGTGCCCACCCGACGCAGGGGTTTATTCGTCGTGTTCTGTTCCATCATCCGTCACCTCGTTTTCATTCACCACAGGAGAGGAGAGCAGAGCGGCGTTGTCCGGCTCGTCGGCGTGATACTCGCAGAAATCGGCATCCTCGGGGACATCCTTGGAAGCATCCGGCTTTTTGGCCGGATGGGGGCCTTTCACCAGCCAGACGCCGCAGACGATGAGGACCACACAGACCACCACATCCGGCAGGCTGGCCATGACGAGATAGAGGGCGCGGAAAACGGGGGAGGAGTGGCCCCAGCGGTAGACGAGGTCGCCGAAAATGTTCATGATGAGGTTCTGGTAGGCGATGAGCGCACCGAAGGCGATGAGCAGCCAGCCCACCAGCTTGTGGCTGTCCAGCAGAGCCCGGGCCAGCCGTCTGTCGCGGGGGTCGAAGTGGATGAGGTAGTCGTCCTCCGGTGCGGTGTCCGCGATGATCTGCGCCCGGAGGTTGAAGGTGTCAAAAAAGCTGTACATCCACACCACCACCAGCAGGAGCATCACCGGGTCGAGCAGTGAGCTCACCATCCCGATGAGGCAGGCCGTGAGGATGAGGGAGAGGCCCCGCTTCATGTAACCCTGATACATCTGGCCTGTGCCGGGGATAAACGCGCAGCAGAAGGTCAAAAATCCGTTTTTCAGCATAACGATCTCCTTGTTTTATGATTTTATGTTTTCTGCCGCGTTCAGCAGGCTTTCCAGCACAGAGGAAACGCGGGTATAGATGTTCTCGCCGGGGCGGGAAGTCACGGGTCTGCCCAGCTTTTCGGGCAGGATCTTCGGGGGCTGTTTTTCCGGCAGGGTGACCTGGACTGTGGGCAGGAGGGCCTGCAGGTCGCTGTCGTGGTCGGTGACGAAGGTCAGCGCTCCGGTACGCCACATGGTCAGCGCCAGCACGGCGGCGACACCCGCCACCGCGGCCCGACCATAGGTGCTCTGCATCAGCCGCACCCAGATGGTACTCATCACGGTACGGCGGACATCCCGGGGCGGGTCGGTGAGGGCGACGGCGGTCAGAAGTGCGGTGTAACGGTCGGTGCATTTGTCGCAGTAGGCGAGATGTTCGGCGGCTTCCAGCCGTCCCAGCTCGTCCAGCTGCCCGGCGGTGAGGGCGTGCAGCCCTTCGTCGCTCAGACAGCCGTCTTCACGGAACAATTCCATCTCAAAAGCCCTCCTTTCCGGCGGCGCTCAGCTGCGCGGCCAGCATCTTTTTTGCCCGGAAGACCTGCGCCTCCACTGTTTTCTGGGGCCTGCCGCAGAGCCGGGCGGCTTCGGCGGCGGTGTGCTGTTCCAGCAGCATGAGGCGGCAGGGCGTCTTGTAGGGTTCCCGCAGAGCGAGGATGCGCTGCGTCAGCTCCTCTTCGCCCAGAGATTCCAGCACCTGCTCTTCCGGCTCGCTGCCGGGCGGTGCGCCCTCAAGTGCAAGCACATCGTCGCCGGGGGTGTTCACCCGGCGCGCCCAGGCGCTGCGTAAGTAATCCTTGGCTTTGTTGGAGGCGATGCGGGCCAGCCATTGCTTTTCGTATCCGGCAGGACAGCGGTTCATGCTCCGCCATGCAGAGAGAAAAGTCTCCTGCGTCAGATCCTGCGCATAGCCCTCATCTGCCACCAGCTGACGGCAGATGGTGTAGACGAGGGACTGGTACTTCTGTACCAGCCTGTCAAATTCCAGTGCATTCAATGGCTGCGCTCCGCCTCCTTTCTGCCCGGCATTTCAAGTGCTCTGTCTATCTATACGAACCAGTGGGGCCAAAACCTGCAAAATCGTGGGAAAAATTTTGAAAATGTGGTAAAATGGCCTTATCAAACCTCACAAAGGAGAAAACACGATGGCCTCTGCCACAAAACAGGCACTTCTGGCGGCGCTCTCCGCCGCCCAGGGCGAATGCATCTCCGGCCAGCAGCTGGCCCGACAGCTGGGTGTGAGCCGCGCTGCTGTCCATAAGGCTGCGGCCGCGCTGGCGGCTCAGGGCTATGCGCTGGAAGCCGCCCCCCGGCGGGGCTATCGGCTGGCGGGCGGCGACCCCTTCTGCGCCGAGGCGGTGGGAGAGTACGACGCCCCCATCTACCTCTACGACAAGCTGGAAAGTTCCAACCGCACGGCCAAGACGCTGGCCCTCGAGGGTACGCCCCACGGCACGATGGTGCTGACAAGTCAGCAGACGGCGGGCCGGGGCCGGCTGGGGCGGCGGTTCGAGAGCCCGGCGGGGAAAGGCATTTATCTCTCGCTGGTGCTGCGGCCCGGCCTGCCCATGACCGAGGCGCAGGCCGTCACCGTCAGCGCGGCGGTGGCCGTCTGCCGGGCTGTGAAGCGGCTCTGCGGGCTGGACTTGGGCATCAAGTGGGTCAACGACCTCTATTATAACGGCAAGAAGGTCTGCGGTATCCTGACGGAAGCCGGGGCCGACATCGAGAGCGGCCAGCTGGAATGGCTGGTGGTGGGCATCGGCCTGAACCTGACCTCCCGCCCGGAGGACTGGCCCGAGGAGCTGCGGCCCATCGCGGGCAGTCTCTACCCCGGCGGGCCTGCACCGGTGAGCCGGGCGGCACTGGCCGGGGCCATCGCCCGGGAACTGCTGGGTCTCTGCCCGGCCTTCGACTGTCTGGACGAGTACCGCGCCCGGTGCTTTGTGCCGGGCCACTGGGTCACGGTCTGCACCGGGACGGAGAGCTACGCCGCAAAGGCGGTGGCCATCGACGACGCCGGGCGGCTCATCGTGCAGCGGGAAGGGGGCCGCACCGAGGCGCTCTGCCACGGAGAAGTGAGTATAAGGCCGTCGCCGCTGGCGGTAAAATAATAAAAACCTCTCCGTCATCGCTGGCGCGATGTCACCTCCCCTGTCGAGGGGAGGCTTTGGCATAGACGGGAGGTTTTCTTTTCGCCAGAGCGGAGCGAGACTGAGTGGTTAGAAAATGCCGAAGCACACCAGCCCCAGCACCGCCGCGATGCCGATGACCTTCGGCACACTGAGCTTGAACTTCTGGAGCAGCACAAAGCAGAGGATGCCGATGGCGATGCCCGGCAGGCTGATGCCGCCTGCTTCGGTGATGTAGGTCTGGCGGCAGAGGCCCACCAGAACACCCAGCACCATGCCGATGCAGACAGGCTTGACGATTTTCATGATGTAGCTCATGACCTTGCTGGTGCGGAACTTCTGGAAGAACGCCGCCGCCAGAAGCGTCAGCGTCAGGGTGGGGCTGAGGACGCCCAGGACCGCGAAGACGCCGCCCGGCATCCCGGCGGTCTTGGTGCCTGCAAAGGTGGCGGCATTGACGCCCAGAGAGCCGGGTGTCATCTCGGCGATGGCGATGAGGTTTGTCAGATCGGCGTCCGTCATCCAGCCGTGGGAGGACATTTCATCCATGATGAGGGGGATCATGGAGGTGCCGCCGAAGCTGGTGAAGCCGATCTTCGCAAACGCGGCGAAGAGCTGAACGAGGGTCTCAAGCATGGCCATGTTCGCTCACCCCCATCCAGACCAGCGCGATGACCACACCGGCCACCACCAGCGTCAGATTGCTGATGGACGTAAAGTAACAGAGCACAAAGGCGACGGCACAGATGATGATGGGCATCGCGCTGGTCAGAGCATCTTTGCCGAGAGAGATGGCCGCGCCGCCGATGATGGGGGCCACGGCGCACTGGACGCCCTTGAGGGCCGACCAGACCCAGTAGTTATCTTTAATGGCGTCGTAGATGGCCGTCACGATGGTAAGGGTGACGACGGCGGGGATGCACAGGCCGATGGCCGCGCAGATGCCGCCCAGCACCCCGGCCATCTGATAGCCGAAGAGCAGAGTGATGTTCGCCACCATGATGCCGGGCAGGCTCTTGCCCACGGCGATGAGCTCCAGCAGATCGCTCTTGGTCATCCAGCCGCGCTCGTCCACGAACTCCCGCTCCATCTGGGCAATGATGCTCCATCCGCTGCCAAAGGTGAACGCGCCGATTTTGATAAAGTAAAGAAGCATCAGCAGGGCCATTCGTGTGCCGGTGGGGCGCTGCTGTGCGGTTTCGGGTTTTGTTGTCTGCATGAATCCTCCTGAGATACCGGGTTTGCTGTTCTTTTACCTATAAGATACCACAGACGTCCCCAAAAGGCGAATGGAAAAATGGAATGGTTCCCGGTTCCTGTCAGGAATGCTCGTAAGTCATCCAGCTGCCTTTCCATGCGTAGAGGGCCATCAGCACGGCACCCAGCGCCCACGACACCGGGTAGAGGACGAACACGCCCTCGATGCCCGCAAAGAAGGGGAGGGCGAACTGGATCCACACCACACGGAAGAGGCAGAGCGAGATGAGCAGCACCACCATCGGCGGTACGCTGCGGCCAGTGCCGCGCGCTGCGCCCGCCATGCCGTGGAGGATGGCCAGCAGAAAGTAGAAGGGGCAGAAGTAGTGCATGGCGCTGCACCCGAAGGCCACCACCGTCTCGTCGGAGGTGAACAGGTGCATGATGGGATTCTGGAACGCCAGCAGTAGAGCACCGGTACAGAGGGTATAGAGCACGCCCATGCCCAGCGTGACCCACATGCCATTCTTCACTCGTTTGAGGTTGCCTGCGCCATAGTTCTGGCCCACGAAGGTCGTTGCAGCCATGCTGAAACTGGTGACGGGCAGGATGTTGAAGCCGTCGATTTTCATATAGGCCGCAAAGCCTGCCATGGCGGCGGCACCGTAGCTGTTGACGCTGGACTGCACCAGCACGTTCGAGAAAGAGATGACCATGTTCTGGATGCCGGTGGGAAGGCCGATGCGGATGATGCGGGAGGTCATCCGCTGATCGGGCCGGATGGCGGAAAGCTCCACCTTGTAGTCGGCGTCCACCTTCATCAGAAAGCGGAGGCTCAGCACACAGGAGACCAGCTGGCTGATGTCGGTGGCGATGGCCGCACCTGCCACACCCATCTTCAGCCCGGCGATGAGCACGAGGTCGAGGATGATGTTGGTGATGGAAGCGCAGGCGAGGTAGATGACCGAGCGGCGGGAGTTGCCCGCCGCGTTGAGGATGCCGGCTGCCATGTTGTAGACGACGCTGAACAGCACACCGCCGAAGTAGAGCTTCATGTAAGTCACGGCGTCGCCGAGGACTTCTTCGGGGGTGTTCATCCAGACCAGCAGGCTGCGGCTGACGGCGATGCCGCCCACCGTCAGGATGAGGCCGAGGATGACCGCGATGGCCAGCGAGGTGTGGACGGCGATGCGCGTTTCCTTTTTATCTTTTGCGCCGAGGTACTGGCTCACGACGACGCCGGCGCCGACGGCCACGCCCTGACTGAAACCGATGAGCAGGTAGATGGGCGAGCCGCTGGAACCCACAGCGGCCAGAGCGTTGCTGCCCAGAAAGTTGCCGACGATGATGGAGTCGGCGGTGTTGTAAAGCTGCTGGAGCAGGTTGCCCAGGATGAGCGGCACCGAGAAGAGCAGGATGCTTTTCCAGATGCTGCCCTCGGTCATGAGCAGGGTCTTTTTCTGCTGCGGCTGTGCCGGTGCGGCCATAGTGTTTCCTCCCCTTAAAAACGCAGGAATTTCATGGGTATTTTACAATAAACTTAACAATACATCGTTCTGTGCCGAATGTCAAGCAGAACGGAAAAGAAAGCCCTCAGACTTTCCACATCTTGTTTGCAGATTGTTCAAAACTAACTCAAAGAAACTCCATTTTTATCCGGTACAATAAAGGTGCAGTCGGGAAGACAAGAACGAGATCCCCCATCTCCGGCTTTTGACTTTCCATAAATGCCATGCAGGCAGGATTCATGCGCAGCCCCGCAGCGGGTGCCGCGTCCCTAAAAATACTGTCCCCCACCTATGCGAGGCAATAGCCACGGCGGCGGACAGACTACCAACAACCTCCTAGCAGCCGCAAATGTTTAGGAGTTCTCATACACAGGCAGCGCCGCTTTCTCCTCCTTTCCACGGCGCTGCCTGTTTTTGTGTTGAAATATCTCTTTCCGCATAGGCTCCCCTATCAGGGGAGCGGTCGAGCGAATGCGAGACTGAGAGGTTGAAAAAAGCCCATCGCACAGCTGCGCGATGGGCTTTTGACGTTCTTATCGCATATCATGCAGGCGCTCTGCCGGGAGGAAGGCTTGCAGCAGGCTCCATGCGGCGTCGAGGCTGTCGTTCAGCAGATAGGCCTGATTCTGCTGGACATAGAGGTAAATGGCGTTGGGAGTGCGGTAGGCCAGATGCATATCGTGCCACGCATACTTGCGGCTCGCCTCAGGCTTGTCCTGCTCGCCGGCCATCCAGACCGACAGTCCGTCGTCGTCCAGCAGCAGCCGGTAGAAGGGGCGGGGCAGGCCCATCTTTTTGATTTGGAGGCTCAGGGAGTGGAAGAACGTCCAGAAATAGACGGCCGGAACGCCCAGCGCCACCACGGCCAGCACCACCGTGAGCAGGGCTGCGCCGTCTTTCTGGCCCACCTGCGACAGGCAGAAGCCGGCAGACACCAGCAAAATGGCCGTGAACGCCAGAGGCCGGTGCCACGCCTTGCGGTGGCGCAGCAGGTCGAAGGCGGCAAAATCGTGGAAGGATGCAGCATCCATCTGGACGGAAACGGAGATCGGCTGAGACATAAAAATACCCTCCTTTTTGGTCATAGTACCATATTATTTTCCAACAATCAAGGATGATATTGCGCAGATGCCCTAAAATGTGCTAAAATAGGACGAAAAAGAAAGTTTATGGAGCGTTCGCTCTGACGGTGGACAGGCCGGATAAGGCGGAAGATGCGCGGCAGAATATCACAGAGAAGGAGGATGGGTGCGTGGGGCGCAGGATGACCCTGAAAGGGCAGATCAGTCTTTGCCTGGCAGCGTTTTTTCTGGCGCTGGCGGGGCAGATATTCTTGAGCTTTTACCAGTCCGGCACCGTGCTGCGGGAACTGGACGACCAGATGGGCAACTTCAACGCCATCAGCCGCTTTCAGAACGGCGTGGAGCGGAGCCTTTCGGCCATGGAAGATTACCGCTGGGAGTACGGCGATGCCAAAGCGCTGACAGAGGAGCTCCACAGCGCCTTTTCCGTCACCAACGCATGGCTCTGGCGCATCGAGAGCGACCTTGGCACTGTGAGTGAAGAGCAGTATCTGCTCTACAATGCCGTTTCCACTACCTACGACAGCTACACCGCACTGGTGGACCAGCTGGAAGAAGCGGTGGCCGCCGGTCAGGACACGAAAGCCGCCCAGCTCTACTATAATAAAATCGTACCCTGCGGCGGCTATCTGCGCCAGTATACCCAGCAGCTGCTGAACACGGCCATCACCGACGCTCAGGGGACTTACACCACCGTGTCGGCCCTCAGCGACCGGGTGAAATGGGTGCAGACCGTCGTGGTGGCGCTCTGCCTTGCGCTGGGCTGCGTCATGGCCTTCTCGGTGCTGACGCTGCTGACCCCGGTGCAGCAGATGATCGGCGCCTCCCGGGAGGTCACCCGGGGCGAGTTCGACTCGCCCGACCTGCCTGCGCCCCGTCAGCCGGAAATGGCCCAGCTGACCGAAGCCTTCAACCACATGAAGCATTCGATGGCGGAGCAGGTGACCACCCTGCGGGAGAAAAACGAGATGGAGCGGGAGCTCCACCGCCAGAAAACGGAAGCTCTGGAATTACAGAACCGGATGGAGCGCAGCCGTTTGCAGCAGCTGCGCAGCCAGATCGACCCCCATTTCCTTTTCAACACCCTGAACGTCATTTTACAGACTGCCGGACAGGAAAAAGCCTACCGCACTCAGGCCCTCATCACGGCTCTGTCGCACCTGCTGCGCTACAGCCTGATGAGCAACGACGAGCAGGTGCCGCTGGCCCGGGAAGTGCGCATCGTGGACGAGTATTACTCCATTTATCACGTCCGCTTCGGCGACCGGGTGAAGATGGTGTGGCGCATCTCCGACTCCCTCGATTTGACGGAGACGATGGTGCCATCCTTCATCTTGCAGCCCATTGTGGAGAATGCCTTCAAGCACGGCATCTCGCCCAAGGAAGAGGGCGGCGTGGTGCGCATCCGCATCAACCCGCTGCGGGATAAGGGGCTGCTCTATATCAGCGTCTGCGACAACGGCGTGGGCATCCAGCCCGAACAGCTGGCCCAGCTGAAAGCCGCGCTGGCCCAGCCCGGGGAGCGCTGGGAGCATATCGGCGTCTATAACGTGGCCGCACGGCTGCGGCTTCTGGATAAACGGGGGCGGCTGGTCATCCGCTCTCACCCGGGCCGGGGAACGGCCATCAGTATGTACCTGCCCCTTGTAGAACTTTTGGAGGAGGATTTGGACGATGATACGCCTGTTGATCGCGGATGACGAAAAGCTGGAGCGGGAGGCGCTTGCAGAGCTGGTCCAGCGCCGTTTTGAGCGGGATGTGGTCCTGGAGGTGGCGGAAAATGGCCGCAAAGCTGCCGACACGGCGGTGCTGTGGGGCGCAGACCTCATCCTGATGGATATTGAGATGCCGGGCATGAGCGGTCTCGATGCTGCCCGCGCCGTGCTGGCCCAGCGGCCTTCCTGCCGGGTCATCTTCGTCACGGCCTACAGCCTGTTCCAGTATGCCCATGAGGCGGTGCATCTGGGGGCCTGCGACTATCTGCTCAAGCCGGTGGACCCCGACGAGCTGGAAGCCTCGGTGCGTCGGGCTATACGGCAGATCGAGACGGAGCGGAAGCTGGAAGAGCTGGCCGCCGCCCAGCCCCAGCAGGAGCAGACGGAGACCGAAGAAGAGGCGGAAGACGCCCCCGAGGAGGGTGAGAACAGCCAGACGGCCCTTGTCATGGCCCATGTCCGCCGCTACCTCGAGGATAATTATATGTTCGATCTGTCGCTGGACAGTGTGGGCGAGATCCTGCACATCAGCCCGGCCTACCTGTCGGCGCAGTTCAAGAAGTACCAGAAGATGAACTTCCTCGACTGCCTCACCGAGCTGCGCATCAACGCGGCGAAGGAATTGCTGACCGATCCCTTCCGCTCCTCGGCAGAGGTGGCGTCGATGGTGGGCTACGAGGACGCCAGCTACTTCGCCCGGGCGTTCAAGAAACGCACCGGCATGACTCCCACCCAGTACCGCCGTCAGGCCGGCCAGAAGGCAAAGGCCGACCCGGAGGCCGGGCTGTGAGCGGGCGGATGATTTCCCGCCGCAGTGTGCTGGCGCTGGCCGCCTGTACGGCGCTGGGCGCTGTGGGCTGCAGCAAGACGGAAGAATACACCGGCCCGGAGCTCATCCTGCGCTACGCCGAGAACCAGCCCGAGGATTATCCCACCACTCAGGCCGCTCTGGCCTTCGCCGACCTTGTGGCTGAGCGGACGGAGGGGAGGGTCAAAGTCGTGGTCTACAGCGGCGGGGAGCTGGGGGCCGAACAGAGCGTCATCGAGCAGATGCAGTACGGCGGCATCGACTTTGCCCGCGTCTCTCTGAGCCAGCTGGCCGAGTATCAGCCGGCCCTGAGCGTATTGCAGCTGCCTTTTCTCTATACCGACGCGCCCCAGATGTGGCGGGTGCTGGACGGTGAGATCGGCGATGAATTCCTCTCCGGCCTCGGCGCGATGGACCTCGTGGGCCTGTCGTGGTTCGACGCCGGTGTCCGCAGCTTCTACACCCGCGAAAAGGTGGAGACGCTGGCGGACCTCGCGGGGCTGACGCTCCGGGTGCAGGAGTCGGACATGATGAGCGAGATGATACTGGACCTCGGCGCAGAGCCGGCGCAGGTGGTCTACAGCCGGGTCTATGCAGCCCTGCACAACGCCGAGATAGACGGCGCGGAAAACAACTGGCCCAGCTATGAGGCCATGGGCCACTACGAGGTGGCCCCCTATTTCTTAAAGGATGAGCACACCCGTGTGCCGGAGCTGCAGCTGGCCAGCGAGGCTGCGATGGAAAAGCTGGCAGAGCTGGATGAGCGCTTCCCGGACATCATCCGCACCTGCGGAAAGGAGAGCGCTCTGACCGAACGCCGCCTCTGGGCGGAGCGGGAGGCCAGCGCCGAGAAGCATATGCGGGAATGGGGCGTGGAGGTGACGACCCTCTCCGCTGCCGAGAAAGCCCGCTTCCGGGCGGCAGTTGAGCCCATGTACGCGGCTTTTGAGGAGCAGAGCCGCCTCATCCAGCGCATCCGCGAAGCCTGAAAAGTGCAAGAGATATTACATTGTATTCATCTTGTTGGGCAGTGTGCTGAATAAACTGCACTATGACTTGTTGGAACTGCACAAAAGTGTTTCTCACATTTTTTTGAAAAACAGGACATTTTTCATAAGCCCTTGTTCTGACTTAAAATTTTTGCTAAAGTGTGTACAGTAAATGAACGGACGGTGTGCGACCCGTGCAGAGCGCACCGCCCTGAATGAGGAAAATCTAAGGAGGATTTTATCATGAAGAAGATTTCTCGTCGCAGCTTTTTGGCAGCAGCCGGTGTTTCCGCCGCTGCTCTGGCACTGACCGCCTGCGGTGGCTCCAGCAACAGCACTGCTGCTTCTACCGCTACCTCTGCTGCAGCTTCCACCGCTCCCGCCGGTGATGCCGCAGCTGCTGCTTCCGACCCGAAGGTGACTCTGGTCTACGCCGAGGTCAACCCGCTGGATACCATCGTCGGCCAGACCGGTTCTCACTTCAAGGAGAAGGTCGAGGAGCTGACCGGCGGCTCCGTCGTCGTCGATGTGCAGGCTTCCGGCGTTCTGGGCTCTGAGAACGACGTTCTGGACGCTATCCTCGGCGGCTCCACCTCCATCGACATCAGCCGTATCTCCGCTTTCGCACTGACCAGCTACGGCTGCAACAAGTCCAAGCTGCTGTCCATCCCCTTCACCTTCGAGAACCGCGCACACTTCTGGAACTTCGCCAACAGCGAGCTGGCACCTGAGTTCCTGAACGAGCCCCAGGAGCTGGGCCTGCCCGTTCGTGGTATCTTCTACGGCGAGGAGGGCTTCCGTCACTTCTTCACTGTCAAGCCCGTTTCCGGCATCGCTGATTTCAAGGGCCTGAAGCTGCGTGTGTCCAACGACCCCGTCATGAACGGCATGGTCGAGGGTCTGGGCGCTAACCCCACCGTCGTCTCCTTCGGCGAGCTGTACAGCGCACTGCAGACCGGCGTTGTCGATGGCGCTGAGCAGCCCATCGCAAACTACAAGTCCAACGCCTTCCCCGAGGTCGCTAACAACCTGATCCTCGACGGCCATACTCTGGGCGCTGTGCAGGCTGTCATCACCGACAACGCCTGGAACAAGCTGACCGAGAACCAGCAGGCTGCCGTCATGGAGGCTGCTGCGGATACGCAGGCCTTCAACGCTGACCTGTCCGAGACCGCTGAGAACAAGGTCCTCGACGAGCTGAAGTCTTCCGGCTGCAACGTCGTCGATGTCCCCGATAAGGCTCCCTGGCAGGAGGCTTGCGCTAAGGTCATCAGCGAGAACACCTCTGATCAGGCTGAGCTGTATCAGCAGCTGCTGGATATGAAGGCCTGATAAAAGCGCCTTTATCCTGAAGTAGTACATAGCCCGGCGGGGGACTACGGGATACGCCCGCAGACCCGCCGGGATTTTTATAAGAGTATGGAGGAGATCCTATGCCGAAAATCTTTACCACTCTGGATAAGATCAAGCCGGCGTACGACGTCACCTACAAAGTGGTCCTGTTTATCTGCAAGCTGCTGCTGATCGCAGATATTCTCATCACCACCATGTCGGTCATTGGTCGTTACGTCCCGTTCATCCCGGACCCCGCATGGACGGAAGAGGTCGTGCTGACCTGCATGAGCTATATGGCCGTGCTGAGTGCCGCTCTGGCCATCCGCCGCGGCGCACACATCCGGATGACCGCATTTGACGTCTATCTGCCCAAGATCGCCGTCAAGGTGCTGGACATCCTCGCCGATCTGGCAGTCTGCATCCTCGGCCTCATCATGCTGGTGGTGGGCTGGAACTACGCCACCACCCTGGGCGGCCGCGGCTTCTATGTCTCGATGCCCTGGCTGAGCCGTTTCTGGATGTACTTCCCGGTGCCTCTGGCCGGCATCGCCATGATCATCTTCGAGATCGAGGCGCTGTACAATCACATCAAGAGCTTTTTTGTAAAGGAGGAGAACTAATATGACAGTCCAGACACTGGCAATCGTTGTCCTTCTTGTCAGCTTCTTCGTCATGATCTTCCTGCGTTTCCCCATCGCATACGCCGTTGGCCTGTCCAGCGTGCTCTGCCTGATGGTGCAGGGTCAGGCGCTGACCGATGTCTGCCGTCTGATGGTCAAGGGCATTTCGTCCTTCAGCCTGATGGCCGTCCCCTTCTTCATCACCATGGGCGTCCTCATGGGCAGCGGCGGCATCTCCGAAAAGCTGATCGCTCTGGCTGATGCCTGCGTCGGCTGGATGCGCGGCGGCATGGCAATGGTCAACATCGTTGCTTCCTACTTCTTCGGCGGCATTTCCGGTTCTGCTTCTGCAGATACCGCCTCCATCGGCTCCATCATGATCCCCATGATGGTCGATCAGGGCTACGACGCCGACTTCTCCACCGCTGTCACCATCACCTCCTCCTGCGAGGGCCTGCTGGTTCCCCCGAGCCACAACATGGTCATCTACGCCACCACCGCTGGCGGCATTTCCGTGGGCAGCCTGTTCCTGGCTGGCTACCTGCCCGGTGCTCTGCTGGCCATCGTCCTGATGATCGGCTCCTACATCATCTCTGTTAAAGAGAATTATCCCAAGGGCTCTCCCTTCACCATCAAAGGCTTCATCAAGCAGCTGGGTACCTCCATCTGGGCTCTGGCCGCAGTCGTCATCGTCGTGTTCGGCGTTGTCGGCGGTGTGTTCACTGCTACCGAGTCCGCTGCTATCGCAGTTATCTACTCTCTGCTGGTCTCCGTCTTCGTCTACAAGGGCCTCGACTGGAAGGGCGTCTGGTACGCTCTGGACGAGTGCGTCAACACTCTGTCCATCGTCCTCATCCTGATCGCCACCTCTGCAGTGTTCGGCAACTGCCTGACCATGCTGCATGTGCCTGATCTGGCTGCAAACGCCATCACCAGCGTCACCAGCAACCCCTACATCATCGCACTGCTCATCGACCTCATCATCCTGGTGCTGGGCTGCATCATGGATATGGCTCCCATCATCCTGATCGCTACCCCCATCCTGCTGCCCATCGCGACCTCCATCGGCATCGACCCCATCCAGTTCGGTATCATCATGGTCTTGAACTGCGGCATCGGCCTGCTGACTCCCCCTGTCGGCGCGGTTCTGTTCATCGGCTCTGCCGTTGCGAAGCGCCCCATGGAGAAGGTCGTCAAGGCTACTCTCCCGTTCTATCTGTGCATGTTCATCGCTCTGCTGCTGCTGACCTATGTGCCTGACATCAGCCTTGCGATCCCGAAGCTGCTGGGCGGCTACGTCAGCCCCATCACCAACCCGCTTGGCCCGGTGTTCATTCACTGATCAGCTCATCCTCCTCCGGATGGTAAAAGGAAAGCCCCCGCCTGTCACAAGGCGGGGGCTTTCCGGCGTTATAGAATCGTCTGAAGTGCCGGAGCACTGCATTTCATGAGCTTTTTCAGGGTCAGTTTCTGCTGAGAGATTTGATATAGCAGCTGCGCAGCCAGCTCCTCGGGCGGGGCGGAAAGCTCGGGCAGGAATGCGTGCGCCGCCCGGGTAAAGGCGTGGATGCCCTCTTCTGTCTCAAGCACCACCAGCTGGGTATGCCCCCGCAGCAGGGCAAACAGTCCGACCTGATACTCCCGGGTGTCCAGCAGAAGCTCCATCTCGTCGGCGGTGAGGACGAGAATGTCTGCGAAGGGGAGAAACTGCAGTACCGTGTCCCGCAGGGTCTTCTCGCCGGGCCAGAGGGCAGGGCGGAGAGAGGGGACAAAGCAGACCGGCACACCGGCGGTGCGGGCGGTGTCCAGCGCGGCAAGATGGGCGTAGCGGCAGGGGCTGTCCACGAGGCAGGCGCTGGAAAAGGCCAGCATTTCAGCATCTGCGGCCCAGTCAGCGCCCAGCTGTTCGGGTGCATAGAGCAGCTCCGAAGAACGGGTGCGGCAGCCTAGCTGTTCGCCGCCGCCGTCGAACAGCAGCGGCGTGGGGGCGCGGGAGGTGAAGCAGACCCGGCTGATGTCCACACCGGCAGTAGATAAAGCGTCCGCGATGCGGTGTCCGAAAGCATCCTCGCCAAGCTGCGTTAAAAGAGAGGCTCTGCCGCCCTGTGCGGCATAAGCCAGTGCCAGCGAGACGGCGCTTCCACCCATGCAGGGAGAAAACGTCTTTGCCGACGCCAGCGGCGCGGTGCTGTTCAATTCCAGCCACGCTTCGCCCAGACAGTATAAAGTCTTGCCCGGCATGATGCACCCTCCCTTCTGCCTGTTTTCAAAAACAAACTACAGTATACACCCATCCGGGCGTTTGTGCAAATGGAGAGCTTGACAGCTTCGGTCGGATTGTGATAAACTGACGCAATATGGCAGTATATCTAAAATTTGAATGATAAAAATGTGACATTTGACGAGGAGAACATGAGCCTTACCAAACAGTATTTCAAATACGTCAGCCAGAACATCTTCGGCCTGCTGGGTACGTCCTGCTACATCCTGGCCGATACCTATTTCATCTCGCAGGCGGCAGGCACCAGCGGTGTGGCTCTGCTGAACCTCTGCCTGCCCATCTACAACTTCATCTTCGCCATCGGCTCCATGCTGGGCCTCGGCGCGGCCACCCGCTACGCCATCCTCCGGGCGCAGGGCGACGAGCGGTCGGAGCGCTATTTCTCCAACGCCCTGCTTTGGGCGCTGGTGTTCGCCCTGCCCTTCATGCTGGCGGGCATCTTCTGCCCCGAGGTGCTGCTGCGGTTCATGGGCGGCGACGCGGAGATTGTTGCACTCGGCGTGGGGTACGCCCGCATCTTCCTGCTGTTCACGCCCTTCTTCATGTGCAACTACATCGTCTCAGCCTTTGTCCGGAACGATGGCGATCCCTCACTGGCCATGGTGGCGACCCTCTGTGGAAGCCTCTTCAACGTGGTGTTCGATTACATCTTCATGTTCCCCATGGGCCTCGGCCTGCCCGGCGCGGCGCTGGCGACGGCAGTCTCGCCGGTGTTGAGCATTGCGATCTGCAGCCGCCACTTCTTCAAAAAGAGCAGCACCGTCCGTCTTGTGCGGCAGCTGCCCTCGCCGAAGCTGCTGGCCCAGAGCTGCCAGCTGGGCGTCTCGGGCTTCGTGGGAGAGATGTCCTCCGGCGTGACCACCACCGTCTTCAACCTGCTGCTCCTGCGTTTGGCGGGCAATGTGGCCGTGGCGGCTTACGGCGTCGTGGCGAACTACGCGCTGGTGGCGACCGCTATCTTCAACGGCGTGGCCCAGGGCGCACAGCCGCTGGTCAGCAGGTGCTACGGCAAAAACGATGCCGCCGGTGCCCGCAAGCTCCTGCTGCTGGGCAGCGGAACAGCGCTTGCGCTGGCGGCGGCACTGTATGCAGTTCTGTTCGGGTTCACCGGGCCGATCGTCGCGGTCTTCAACAGTGAGAACTCGGCCCTCATGGCGCAGTATGCCTTCAGCGGGATGCGCATCTACTTCCTCGGCTATTTCTTCGCGGGCTTCAATATCGTGGCCGCCGGCTATCTGGGCGCGGTGGACCGCCCCGCAGAGGCTTCTGCGACGTCGCTTTCCCGCGGCATCGTGGCCATCGTGGCCTGCTCTCTGGTGCTGAGCGCCCTCTTCGGGATGAACGGCGTCTGGGCCGCGTTCCCGGCCTCTGAGGCCATCACGGCCTGCCTGACCCTCTTCCTGCTGAAGCGGAAAAAGCGTACCGCTTAGAAGCTGCTTTCATAAGCAGGGTGCGCCGAATGGCGAGGATTTTTGTCAGCAGACAAGGCGATTTTCCGCAGCAATCCTGACGGATTGCAAGGGAAGGCAACGCGGTATGCGGGCAAAAAGACCGCTCAGGCGGTGTGCAATGCTTATGAAAACGGCTTCTCAGATAAACAATTCCTGTTCCAACCGCTGCTGCTCGGGCGAAAGCTCGGGCAGTGCGCTCCGACCGGCCATCGCCCGCCACTGCGTGGGAGATTGGCCGGTCGTTTTTTTGAAGACGCGGCAGAGGTAGTTGGCCCCCGAGAAACCGCAGAGGCTGGCGATGACATCCAGCGTGTACTCCCGATGGAGCAGCAGACGCATGGCGGCTTCTATGCGGACGCTGGTGAGGTACCGCCCTGGCGAGACACCCAGCGCCGCCGTGAAGGCCCGGACGAGGTGGCTCTTGGAGACACCCAGCCGCTCGCTCAGCTCTTCCACGCCGTAGAGCCCAGCGTAGTTCCTGCGGATGTCCTCGATGGCGACGGCCACCAGCGGGGGCAGGGCAGGGGCGGCGCTGTCGGCGTCTGAGAGCTCGCACAGCAGCGCGAAGGCCAGCTGACTGCGCACCCGCTCCGAGGCGTCCCGCTCTTCGGCAAGGCGCCCCATCAGCTCTGCCGCCGCCGGGCAGGTCTCGCCCCGGGCGAGGAAGGGCATTTCGGAAAGCCCTGCGAGGAACTGTTCTGCTGCCTGCCCGGTGAGCTGGACGCAGAGCAGATGGCACTCGTTTTCCGGCGCAAGGGTCAGCGGCCCCCGGCTCAGCACGAGATGGCCCGCTGCGGCATTCTGGGGCGGCAGCAACAGGGCAGAACCTGCCGGCATCAGTTCGAGATCGGACAGAGAGACGACACATTTTCCGCTGGAAATGAGGCAGACCCAGAGCCCTTCGCCCCGCAGGGTGAGGGGCTCTTCCGGCTGGGCATCCTCCACGATGCCGAGGGCGGCAGTCGTGCTGGGAGAGTAAATCAATATCTGACACCTCAAATCAATAAAATGCTATTTTATAACACAAAATAATCTGCTATTATAATAGCAATGAAACGGCTCATCGTCAAGCTGAGCCTTTGAGTGCAACAACATCAATGGAGGAAAAAGCTTTATGGCTTCTATCAGCTGCCAGCATATCTACAAGATCTACCCCGGTGCTACGGCTCCTTCCGTCACCGATTTCAACCTGGAGATCCAGGACAAGGAATTCATCATCTTCGTCGGCCCCTCTGGCTGTGGTAAGTCCACCACCCTGCGCATGATCGCCGGTCTGGAGGAGATCTCCAAGGGCGAGATGTACATCGGCGGCCGCCTCATCAACGACGTTCCCCCGAAGGACCGCGACATCGCCATGGTCTTCCAGAGCTACGCTCTGTACCCCCACATGACCGTCTACAAGAACATCGCTTTCGGTCTGGAACTGCGCAAGACCCCGAAGGACGAGATCGACCGCCGCGTCCACGAGGCTGCTAAGATCCTGGAGATCGAGCACCTGCTGGACCGCAAGCCCAAGGCTCTGTCCGGTGGTCAGCGCCAGCGTGTCGCTCTGGGTCGTGCAATGGTTCGTAACCCGGCAGTCTTCCTGCTGGACGAGCCTCTGTCCAACCTGGACGCTAAGCTGCGTACCTCCATGCGCACCGAGATCATCAAGCTGCACAAGAAGCTGGCTACCACCTTCATCTACGTTACCCACGACCAGACCGAGGCTATGACCATGGGCGACCGTATCGTTGTCATGAAGGACGGCATCATCCAGCAGGTCGATACCCCGCAGAACCTGTACGATATGCCCTGCAACATGTTCGTCGCAGGCTTCATCGGCAGCCCCCAGATGAACTTCCTGGACGGCACCATCGTCAAGAAGGGCGACCAGTACAGCGTCGATCTGGGCGGCGACCTCATCCCCCTGCCCAAGGAGAAGACCGCTGACGGCAAGCTGGATTCCTACGTCGGCAAGAAGGTCAAGATGGGCATCCGTCCCGAGGACATCGACGATGAGCCCGAGTTCATGGCAAAGCACACCGACTGCCAGCTGGATGCTCAGGTCGATGTCTCTGAGATGATGGGTGCTGAGATCTACCTGTACCTGGAGTACAAGGGCAACAAGATGACCGCCCGTGTCGCTCCCACCTCCAAGGCCCGCAACGGAGACACCGTCCGCGTTGCCTTCGATCCCCACAAGGTCCATCTGTTCGACGTCGAGACCGAGCAGACCATCCTGAACTGAATAAGATAGTCTACGATCATTTTTGATCCTCCTATCATAAGAAAAGCCGTCGGGCCGCAAGGCCCGGCGGCTTTTCCTGTGCCGGAAAAAGCCATAATAAAAACCCATGCTGCGGCAAAGCAAAACGCAGCATGGGTGCGAAAATGGCTTATGAAGTCAGGGAACGCTTAGATCAGCGGGCCTTGACGTACTTGTGCAGGGTAGCGCGGACAGCGCCGGGGCCTGCGAACAGCTCCTTGGCCATGGACTCGATCTTCTCGCCCAGACCGACGGCATACAGGTCCACGCCGAAGACATCGGTGCGGCTGTACAGAGCCTTCAGGCAGGAGAAGTCCTGCTCACCGGCTTCCACCTTCAGGGGAGCCACGATGGCCTGCAGCTCAGCCAGCAGCGGATCGGGAGAGATCTCGAAGGGCTGGCAGTTGTCATCCAGACCGGTCAGGTAGCGGGCATAGCCTGCCAGCACCAGCGGGATCAGCACGAGGTTGGACTTGTCCAGACCGCGCTCTTCGTAAGCCTTGATGGTCTCGCCGAAGCGGATCGCCAGCTTCTGGGAAGTATCGGTGGCGATACGCTGAGGAGCGTCGGGCATGAAGGGGTTGGGCAGACGGCGGTTGATGACAGCGCCGATGAACTCGTAGGGGTTCAGAACGCCGGGGTCAACGACGACGGGCATCGCCTCGATGTAGCCGATCTTCTGGATGAAGCTGCGCAGGTCCTCATCAGCCATCTCGGCGGAGATGAGGGTGTAGCCCAGCATGCAGCCGTAGATGGACATGGCGGTGTGCAGGGGGTTGAGGCAGGTGCAGACCTTCATCTTCTCGATCTTATCGACGGTCTCGCGGTCGCAGTAGAGGACACCGCCCAGCTCCAGCGGAGGACGGCCATTGGTGTAGTGATCCTCGATGCAGAGGTACTGGGTCTCCTCGGCGTTGACGAAGGGAGCGGTGAAGGTGTGCTTCTCGGTGACGATGGTGTAGTTGTCCTCAAAACCGTCGTCAGCCAGCATCTTCTGGACCTTGGCATCCGGGCGGGGAGTGATCTTGTCGATCATGCTCCAGGGGAAGGTGATCTTGGTCTCGTCCTTGACGTAGGCCAGGAACTCGGCGGGGACCAGGCCCTGCTCGACCCACTTGGAAGCGTAGGCAAAGACTGCGGCCTTGACCTTATCGCCGTTGTGAGAGCAGTTGTCCATGCTCTGGACGGTCAGGGGCAGAGCACCGGCCTTGAAGCGCTCGTACAGCAGAGCAGTGACCTTGCCCATGGCCAGAACGGGGGTCAGGCCACGCTCGAGGTCAGCAGGAGCGACGCCGTAGCCCTTCTCGGTGATGGTGAAGGAGATCATCTGCAGGCTGGGTGCCTGGAAGATCTCGACCAGACGAGCCCAGTCAGCGCCGAAGGAGTAGTCAGCCTTCAGGCTCTCGGTGACGGAGGCGATGACCTTCTTCTCGATGTCGCCGGTGGACTTCAGGCAGACCAGCAGGCTCAGGTTGTCGTAGGGCTGATAAGCCTTGTCGATGATCTCGTAGTCGAAGCTCTCGGCCACGATGACGCCGCGGTCATACTTGCCGCTGTTCAGGGCGTCGTTCAGGATGGCAGCCGGGAATGCGCGGAAGATGTTGCCGGCACCGAAGTGGACCCAGGTGGGTTCTGCGTGGGTCTTGGCCTTGACGGCCTCAACGTCGAACTTGGGCAGCTCGTAGCCCTTTTCTGCCCACTCGGCGGACAGATTGCCGTTCTTAATATCAGTCAGCTTCATGATATATCAGCCCTTCTTCTTCTCTTCGTCCAGACGGTCCAGCAGGTCCCAGACGCCCAGCATATACTGGATGCCCAGCGCACGGTCATACTTGCCGTAGCCGGGGCGGCAGCTGCCGGGGCCTTCCTCCCACAGCTGACGGCCATGGTCGGGGCGGATGTAGCCCTCGAAGCCGCAGTCATGGTAGGCGCGCAGGATCTCGATGATGCCGGTCTCGCCGCAGCAGTCGCGGTGGGCAGCCTCGGAGAAGTCGCCGTTGGGGAAGTGATGGATGTTGCGGATGTGTGCGAATGCGATGCGGTCGCAGTGCTTGCGGACGATCTCAGCCACATTGTTGTTGGGGTTGGCGTTCAGGCTGCCGGAGCAGAGGGTCAGGCAGTTGTACTCGTCGTCCACCATGCTCAGGAAGCGGTCGATGCTCTCGGCATCCACCAGCAGGCGGGGCAGGCCGAAGATGTCCCAAGGGGGATCGTCCATGTGGATGGCCATCTTGATGTCGCACTCGCGGCAGGTGGGCATCAGGGCTTCGAGGAAGTACTTCAGGTTCTCCCAGAGCTTTTCCTTGGTGACAGGGGCGTAGGCCTTGAACAGCTCGTCCAGCTTTGCCATGCGCTCCGGCTCCCAGCCGGGGAAGGTCATGTTGTACTTCTCAGTGAAGGACATGATGTACTCGGCCATGGACTTGTAGTCGCCCTTGATCTTGTCCTTCTCGTAGAACAGTGCGGTGGAGCCGTCGCCGACGGGGTGGAACAGGTCGGTGCGGGTCCAGTCGAAGATGGGCATGAAGTTGTAGCAGATGACCTTGACACCGAACTTGGACAGGTTGCGGATGCACTGCTTGTAGTTCTCGATGTACTGATCGCGAGTGGGCAGGCCGATCTTGATGTCGTCGTGGACGTTGACAGACTCGACAACGTCCATGTCGAAGCCGTAAGCGTGGATCTGGTCTGCGACCTTCTGGATCTCGTCGATCTCCCAGATCTCGCCGGGCATCTTGTTGTGCAGCGCCCAGACGATGCTGGTCACGCCGGGAATCTGCTTGATGTCGCTGAGGGTGACGGGGTCGTTGCCCTCGCCATACCAGCGCCAACCCATTTTCATAGGCATAGTGGATGTCCTCCGTTAATATTGCTTTGCGTTTATGCGCGGCAGGAGTGCCTCGCTCTCTCACTTATATTCTAATATATCAGTTGAGAATTAGCAATAGTCGATTTGCTGAGTTTTGATGTTTTTTCTTGTATACTTTAGACAAAATGGCATGGAAATGACAAAAAAGAGCGCCAGCTCCGGCAAAGCCGGGACTGGCGCTCCTGTCGCAGAGTCTGAGTTAGCGCTTCACGTTGAAAGCAGCCATGCCGGGGTAGACGGCACTGTCGCCCAGCTGTTCCTCGATGCGCAGCAGCTGATTGTACTTTGCCACACGCTCGGTGCGGCTGGGGGCGCCGGTCTTGATCTGGCAGGTGTTCAGAGCCACGGCCAGGTCGGCGATGGTGGTGTCCTCAGTCTCGCCGGAGCGGTGAGAGCTGATGGCGGTGTAGCCGGCCTTGTGAGCCATCTTGATGGCCTCGAGGGTCTCAGATACGGAGCCGATCTGGTTCAGCTTGATGAGGATGGCGTTGCCGGCACCCAGCTGGATGCCCTTGGCCAGACGCTCGGTGTTGGTGACGAACAGGTCGTCGCCAACCAGCTGGACCTTGCCGCCCAGCTCGCGGGTCATCTCCTGCCAGCCTTCCCAGTCCTCTTCGTCCAGACCGTCCTCGATGGAGATGATGGGGTACTTTTCCACCAGCTTTTTCCAGTGTGCGATAAGCTCACTGGAGGTGAACTCGGTGCCGGCCTTGGGCAGCTTGTAGAAGCCCTTGCCCTTGGGGCTCTTCCACTCGGAAGAGGCAGCGTCCATGGCCAGCATGAAGTCCCTGCCGGGAAGATAACCGGCCTTCTCGATGGCGGCCAGAATGGTCTCAATGGTCTCCTCGTCGCTGGACAGGTTGGGAGCGAAGCCGCCCTCGTCGCCGACGGAGGTAGCCAGACCCTTTGCCTTCAGGATGGAAGCCAGAGCGTGGAAGACCTCGGCGCACCAGCGCAGGCCCTCCTTAAAGGAAGGTGCGCCCACGGGCATGATCATGAACTCCTGAGTGTCCACGGTGTTGGTGGCGTGTGCGCCGCCGTTCAGGATGTTCATCATGGGGACGGGCAGGCGGTTGCCGTTCACGCCGCCGAGGAAGCGGTAGAGGGGCATGTCCAGCGAAGTGGCAGCAGCGCGGCAGGCAGCGATGGAAACGGCCAGAATGGCGTTTGCGCCCAGCTTGGATTTGTCCTTGGTGCCGTCAGCGTCGATCATAGCCTTGTCGATGGCGTAGATGTCTGAAGCGTCCATGCCGATGACAGCATCAGCGATGACGGTGTTGATGTTCTCCACAGCCTTGGTGACGCCCTTGCCCAGATAGCGGCCCTTGTCGCCGTCGCGCAGCTCCAGCGCTTCGAACTCGCCGGTGGATGCGCCGGACGGTGCGCAGCCCCGGGCCACGGTGCCGTCGGCGAGAGTAATCTCAGCCTCAACAGTGGGGTTGCCGCGGGAGTCCAGGATCTCACGGCCCTGAACGTCTACGATCTCAAGATAGTTCATGATTTGTACCTCCATATATAATAGGAATGGATGCGCTCTTCTCATTTGGATAGTATATGCTAACTAACCGATATTATCCTACCATGATTCGGCCCGGGATGCAAGAGAATGCATGGATGTTAGCACAAGCAAACTTCAGGAGAGGAAAGTTGTGTCATTTTTTTGTTACTTGTGAATCAATTTCATGTTCTGTTTTTCTCAGGTGAACAATTTGAAAAAGTAACCAAAAATCGACGCTTGGTTTTGTTAAAAATAGCAAGTTTTGCCTGAAACCCCTCCCAAACTATGGACGATTTGTGAATTGCGGACTTGCACCGAAGTGCTTATAATAAGACTCAAGGAAGCAGAGCTGCTTTGAGGGAAGAGAGAGCTGCTTCCTTAACAGCTTTTCGGGACACTGGCTCATGGGCCGTGCGCGAGGGCTGCAAATAACACGAATGCTTCCAAATAGCAGGAGGATATAGACTTATGAAAAACATGATCTCTCGTCGTAACTTTCTGGCTGCTGCCGGTGTCGTGGCTGCTGCCGGTGTTCTGACTGCCTGCGGCGGCTCTTCCAGCACCGCAGCTTCCGCTGCCGGTTCTACCGCAGCAGCTGCTTCCGGCGACACCATCAAGGTCGGCGTTATGGGTCCCCTGAGCGGCAACGTCTCCGTTTACGGTCAGGCCGTTGTCAACGGTGCTACCCTGTACCTGAAGCAGGTCAACGCCAACGGCGGCATCAACGGCAAGCAGATCGAGATCCTCACCGAGGACGAGCAGGGCGACGCTACGCAGGCTGTCAACTGCTTCACCAAGATGGTGGACGAGGGCATGACCGCTCTGATCGGCGACGTTACCACCACCCCGACTCTGGCAGTCGTTGCTGAGAGCGCAGACTACAATATGCCCATGGTCACCGCTTCCGCTACCGCTGAGGCTGTCACCTACGATGCCGAGACCGATACCGTGAACGCAAACGTCTTCCGCGCCACCTTCACCGACCCGTTCCAGGGCATCAAGATGGCTGACTACGCATACCAGAAGCTGGGCTACACCAAGGCAGCCGTCATCTTCAAGAAGGGTGCTGACTACAACGAGGGTCTGGCCGAGAACTTCGTCAACGAGTTCGAGTCTCTGGGCGGCACCATTGTCGATCAGGAGAGCTACTCTGAGGGCGACGTGGACTTCAAGACTCAGCTGACCACCATCCTCGGCAAGGACCCCGAGACCGTCTTCTGCCCCAACTACTACGAGGAAGTGGGCCAGATCCTGTCTCAGGCTGAGAGCGTCGGCCTGACCGTTCCGTTCCTGGGCGGCGACGGCTGGGATGGTCTGGAAGGCTACGCCACCAACGATCAGCTGAAGGACACTTACTTCTGCGCTAACTACGCAAAGGGCTCCAACTCCGAGTTTGAGGATGCCTACAAGGCAGAGTACGGTCAGGAGTACCCCAACGGCTTCTCTCCTCTGGGCTACGATGCAGCAAAGACCGTCGTCTACGGCCTGCAGGCTGCTGAGGATGCCGGTCTCGAGGCTGGCACCGACGATTACAAGCAGGCTGTCATCGATGCCATTGCCTCCGGCACCATCGACGGCATCACCGGCACATTCACCTTCGACGAGCATCACGACCCCGTCAAGCAGACTGCTATCCTGACCTATGTGGACGGCAAGCCGGTGCTGAAGGAAATGTTCTGATCCCAGCTTTCTTCCATCGACCGGTGATGGAAGCGCCGCTGAGATCCGAATGATCGTAAATTGACCCGACTGCGGAGAACGCCGGAACAGTATTGCCCCGGTGATCTCCGCTTTTTTGGTAAAAAAGTGTATCCCCACATAAGGCGTGCAACAGCGCCGGAAAGAAAGGAAGTATCCATCCATGACAGTGTTTTTCAGCCAGCTGATCAATGGCCTGTCCCTTGGCAGCATCTATGCACTGATCGCACTGGGCTACAGCATGGTGTACGGCATCATCCTGCTGCTGAACTTTGCCCATGGCGACGTCATCATGGTGGGCGCGTACATGTCCTGGTTCGTCATGAACCAGCTGGGCCTCGGCCCGGTCACGGCGGTCTGTGCCACCATCCTCACCTGTACGCTGCTGGGCGTGGTCATCGAAAAGATTGCCTACACCCCGCTGCGCAGCGCACCCCGTATCTCTCTGCTCATCACAGCCATCGGCGTGTCGTTCTTCCTCGAGTACACGGCTGAGCTGGTCATGGGCTCGGGCGCAAAGGTCATCCCGTCTTACTACGACAACAAGACCTTCTATCTGGGCAAAGTGCCTCTGGGCCTGACCTCCATCATCACGCTGGTGGTCACCGTGCTGTCCATGCTGGTGCTGACCTTCCTCGTCCAGAAGACCAAGCTTGGCAAGGCCATGCGCGCCGTCTCTGAGGATATGGACGCTGCCCGCCTGATGGGCATCAACGTCAACAGCACCATCTCCTTTACCTTCGCGGTCGGCTCTGCACTGGCCGGCATCGGCTCGGTGCTGTACTGCTGCTCCTACCCGCAGGCCACTCCCACCATGGGCTCCATGCTGGGCCTGAAAGCCTTCGTCGCTGCCGTTCTGGGCGGCATTGGCTCCATCCCGGGCGCAATGGTCGGCGGCATCGTCATCGGCCTGTGCGAGTGCTTCGTTTCCGCCATCGGCCTGTCTGCCTGGAAGGACGCTGTCACGTTCGCCATCCTCATCATCGTGCTGCTGTTCAAGCCCACGGGCTTCCTTGGCCGCAAGGTGCAGGAAAAGGTGTAAGGAGGGCATGAAGATGAACAAGAATCGCAAAACGCTCAAAATGCCCGTGCGCTACCTCATGAACGCCGTGCTGGTGGTGCTGCTGTTCCTGGCCCTTTCCTACATGACCGGCAACATGCTCTCCACTTACCAGAACAAGGTGCTCATGACCGTGGGCATCAACATCATCCTGGCCGTGTCCCTGAACGTGGCCACCGGCTATCTGGGCCAGCTGCCGCTGGGCCACGCCGGTTTCATGGCCGTGGGTGCTTACACCTGCGCCCTCTTCACCAAGTACAGCCCTCTGCCCGATGGCATTGCCTTTGCCATCGGCCTTGCACTGGGCGCTGTGATGGCCGGCCTGTTTGGCGTCCTCATCGGCGTCCCTGCCCTCCGTCTGACCGGTGACTATCTGGCCATCCTGACCCTGGGCTTCGGCGAGATCATCCGCATCACCCTGAACAACATCGACGATGTGCTGGGCTACAGCCTGTTCTACGGCTCCAAGGGCCTCAAGAACATCCCCAAGTACTCCAACTTCGCCAATGTCTTCCTCTGTGTGGTCATCACCTGCTTCCTCATCCATGCCATGATGAAGAGCCGCCATGGCCGTGCCGTCCTCGCCATCCGTGACAACGAGATCGCTGCCGAGAGCTGCGGCATCCAGACTACTTATTATAAGGTCATGGCCTTCGCTTTCTCCGCTGCCTTTGCCGGTCTGGCCGGTGGTCTGTACGCCTGCTACATCGGCGTTCTGAACCCCTCCACCTTCGGCTTCATGAAGTCCATCGAGATCCTGGTCATGGTGGTTCTGGGCGGCATGGGCTCCATGCTGGGTTCCATCCTCTCCGCTACCGTCCTGACCATCCTGCCCGAGGCTACCCGCAGCTTCGACAGCTACCGCATGGTCATCTACTCGCTGGTGCTCATCCTGATGATGATCTTCCGTCCGGGCGGACTGCTGGGCAGCTACGATTTCTCCATGAGCCGCATCGTGGAAAAGGTCATGAACGGCGAGCTGTTCCACAAGAAGAATGCTGACAAGGAGGGCGCAGACCATGAGTGAGTTCCAGACTAAGTTACACAGCGTCCCTTCCGGCGGCTTCCTGACCGACCGCGACAAGGATAAAAAGCCCATCCTCGACGTCCGTGAACTGGGCATCGACTTCGGCGGCCTGACCGCCGTGGACGGCTTCAACCTGATGATCGGCCGCAACGAGATCACCGGCCTCATCGGCCCCAACGGCGCCGGTAAGACTACCGTCTTCAACCTGCTGACCAACGTCTACCAGCCCACCCGCGGCTCCATCCTCATCGATGGGATGCCCACCGCCGGCAAAAAGACCTATCAGGTCAACCGGATGGGCGTGGCTCGTACGTTCCAGAATATCCGCCTGTTCAAGGACCTGTCCGTCATCGACAACATCAAGGTGGGCCTCCACGAGTCCATGAAGTACAATCTGGGCTCCTCTCTCATCCGCCTGCCCAACTACTGGAAGGAAGAGAAGCGCTGCACCGAACGTGCCTTCGAGCTGCTGGACATCTTCCACATGGCCGACCTCGCCGATGCACAGGCCGGCAGCCTGCCCTACGGCGCACAGCGCCGTCTGGAGATCATGCGCGCGCTGGCTACCAGCCCGAAGCTGCTGCTTCTGGACGAGCCGGCTGCCGGCATGAACCCCTCCGAGACCGCAGAGCTGACGGAGACCATCCGCCGCATCCGCGACGAGTTCAACATTGCCGTCCTGCTCATCGAGCACGATATGAGCCTTGTCATGGGCATCTGCGAGGGCATCGCCGTGCTGAACTTTGGCCGCATCATCGCCAAGGGTACGCCGGACGAGATCCGCAACAATCCCCAGGTCATCGAAGCCTACCTGGGCAAGAAGGAGGGCTGAACGATGGCACAGACTTTGCTGAAAGTTGATAATATCAACGTCTTTTATGGCAACATCCACGCAGTCAAGGATGTCTCCTTCGAGGTGAACGAGGGCGAGATCGTCACCCTCATCGGTGCCAACGGTGCCGGTAAGTCCACCACCCTGAAGACCATCTCCGGCCTGCTCCACCCGAAGACCGGCGACGTCCTCTATAAGGGCAAGAGCATCAAGGGCGTCCGCGCTCATAAAATCGTCGAGGCCGGTCTGGCACAGGTGCCGGAAGGCCGTCATGTCTTCCTGCACATGACTGTGGAGGAGAATCTGGACATGGGCGCTTATACCCAGCCTGCTTCCACCATCGCTCCCAACAAGGAGAAGGTCTTTGAGCTGTTCCCCCGCCTGAAGGAGCGCCGCAAGCAGCTGGCCGGCACTATGTCCGGCGGCGAGCAGCAGATGCTGGCAATGGGCCGTGCTCTGATGAGCAACGCCTCCATGCTGATGCTGGACGAGCCCTCTATGGGTCTGTCGCCTCTGCTGGTGCAGGAGATCTTCGACATCATCCAGAACATCCACAAAGAGGGCATGACCATCCTGCTGGTCGAGCAGAACGCACAGATGGCCCTTTCCGTGGCAGACCGCGCCTACGTCCTTGAGACGGGCCGCGTGGTCATGGATGGCACCGGTGCTGAGCTGCTGACCAACGAGCGTGTCCGCAGCGCATATCTGGGCGGTTAAATTACAAAAAGTAAAAGAGACGTGACCGCAGGGTCACGCCTCTTTGTTTTATACGAGCTGATTTCGTCAGCCTGTATATTTGCTGACTTCCAGCAGCTCCTCGGCCCGCTTGACCTGTTCCGCCGTGGGCGGGACAGCATCGGGCAGGGGATAAGGGATGCCGAGCTTCTGCCACTTGAAGAGGCCCAGCGTGTGGTAGGGCAGTACCTCTACCCGCTGCACCGTCTTGAGGGACGAGATGAACTCTGCGGTCTTCCGCAGGCCGTCTTCGTCGTCCGTCAGGCCGGGGACGAGGACATGGCGTATCCAGAGCGGTACACCGAGGTCAGAAATGTGGCGCGCCATCGCAAGGATATTCGCGTTGTCCTTGCCGGTGAGCCTGCGGTGCTTCTCCGGATCGATCTCCTTCAAATCAAGGATGACGAGGCTGGTGGACTTCATCAGCCGGTCAAAATCGGCCAGATAAGCCGCATCGTCGGGGCGGAAGGGCTGACCGGCGGTGTCCAGAGCCGTATGCACGCCCTTGGAGCGCGCCAGTTCGAAGAACGCCGTCAGGAACTCCATCTGGCGCAGCGGCTCGCCGCCGCTGACCGTGATGCCGCCCTTTTTGCCCCAGTAGTTGCGGTAGCGCCACACCCGCTGGAAGAGCTTGTCCACCGTCCATTCCTCGCCGCCCTCAGCCCATGTCTCCGGGTTGTGGCAGTATTTGCACCGCAGGGCGCACCCCTGCAAAAAGACGACGAAGCGGACGCCGGGGCCGTCCACAGAACCGAAAGTCTCCAGCGAGTGGACGTATCCGATGGGGTTACAGAGCTGCATGGCAGGTACGGGAGATGACATCCATCTGCTGCTCGCGGGTCAGGTCGATGAACTTGACGGCGTAGCCGGAGACACGGATGGTGAAGTTTGCGTACTCCTCCTTCTCGGGGTGCTCCATAGCGTCGATGAGCTTCTCCTTGCCGAAGACATTGACGTTCAGGTGGTGTGCGCCCTGGTCGAAGTAGCCGTCCATGACCTGCACCAGATTCTCAACGCGCTCGCCCTCGCTGTGGCCCAGAGCGTCGGGGTTGATAGTCTGGGTGTTGGAGATGCCGTCCAGAGCCCAGTGGTAGGGCAGCTTGGCCACGGAGTTCAGAGAGGCCAGCAGGCCGTTCTGCTCTGCGCCGTAGCTGGGGTTGGCACCGGGTGCGAACGGGGTGAATGCGGCACGGCCATCGGGCAGAGCGCCGGTGTACTTGCCGTAGACCACGTTGGAGGTGATGGTCAGGATGGAGGTGGTAGCCTCGGAGTTGCGGTAGGTGTGGCGCTTCTTGATCATCTCAAGGAAGGTGCGCAGCAGCCAGACGCCGATCTCGTCGGCACGGTCATCGTCGTTGCCGTACTTCGGGAAGTCACCCTCGACCTCGAAGCCGGTGGCAAGACCCATCTCGTCGCGCACGACCTTGACCTTGGCGTACTTGATGGCGCTCAGGGAGTCGATGACGTGGGAGAAGCCGGCGATACCGGTGGCAAAGGTGCGGCGGACATCGGTGTCGATGAGGGCCATCTCAGCCTCTTCGTAGTAGTACTTGTCGTGCATATACTGGATGAGGTTCAGCACGTTGACGTACAGGCCGGCCAGCCAGTCCAGCATCTGGACGTATTTGGGCAGAACCTCGTCGTAGTTCAGGTACTCGCCGGTGATGGGGGCGTAGTTGGGGCCGCACTGCTCGTGGCTCTTCTCGTCCACACCGCCGTTGATGGCGTAGAGCAGGCACTTTGCCAGGTTGGCACGTGCGCCGAAGAACTGCATCTCCTTGCCGGTCTGGGTAGCAGACACGCAGCAGCAGATGGAGTAATCGTCGCCCCAGACGGGCTTCATGACGTCGTCGTTCTCGTACTGGACGGAACTGGTGTTGATGGACACCTTGGCGGCATACTTCTTGAAGTTCTCAGGCAGAGCAGAGGAGTACAGAACGGTCAGGTTCGGCTCCGGTGCAGGGCCCATGTTCTCGAGGGTATGCAGGAAGCGGTAGCAGTTCTTGGTGACCATGCTGCGGCCGTCCATGCCGATGCCGCCCACTTCCAGCGTTGCCCAGACGGGGTCGCCGGAGAACAGCTGGTTGTAGCTGGGGATGCGGGCGAACTTGACCATGCGGAACTTCATGACCATGTGGTCGATGAGCTCCTGAGCCTCGCTCTCGGTCAGGATGCCCTTGTCCAGATCGCGCTGGATATAAATATCGAGGAAGGTGGAGATGCGGCCCACGCTCATAGCGGCGCCGTTCTGGGTCTTGATGGCGGCCAGATAGCCGAAGTACAGCCACTGGCAGGCTTCTTTGGCGGTCTTGGCGGGCTGAGAGATGTCGCAGCCGTAAGCCTCGGCCATCTTCTTCATGCCCTTCAGGGCGTTGATCTGGCGTGCGATCTCTTCGCGCAGGCGGATGACGTCATCGGTCATGGTGCCGTCGCCGCAGTTGGCGAAGTCTTCCTGCTTGAACTTGATGAGGGCGTCGATGCCGTACAGTGCCACACGGCGGTAGTCACCGACGATACGGCCACGGCCATAGGTGTCGGGCAGGCCGGTGATGATGTGGGTGTGGCGGGCGGTCTTCATCTCGGGGGTATAGGCATCGAACACAGCCTGATTGTGGGTGCGGGTGTAGTCGGTGAAGATCTTGTGCAGCTCTTCAGAGGGCTGGTAGCCGTAGGTAGTGCAGGCCTGCTCCGCCATCTTAATACCGCCGTAGGGCATGAATGCACGCTTCAGGGGCTTGTCGGTCTGCAGGCCGACGATCTGCTCAAACTCTTTCAGGCTCTCGTCGATGTAGCCGGGGCCGTACGCGGTCAGACCGCTGACGACCTCGGTTTCCATATCCAGCACGCCGCCCTTGGCACGCTCGGCCTTCTGCAGCTTCTGCAGTGCGCCCCAGAGCTTATCGGTGGCCTCGGTGGGGCCAGCCAGGAAAGACTCGTCGCCGTCATAAGGGGTGTAGTTCTTCTGGATAAAGTCGCGGACGTTGACTTCCTCTTTCCAGATGCGGCCCTCAAAGCCTTCCCACTGTTCAAAATCGATCATTGGAACCTCCTTGCTCCGTTCCTGACGCTCTAACCGATCTGCTTTGCAATAATTAGTTAGAGCAGTCTAACTGTTCCGTCTTAAAAAAGCCGCCGATTGCGGTTTCTGAAAGACAGGGTGGTACAGGGCGCAGAGGTATTTGGATGGCAACCCCTGCGCTGTTTATGAGCCGCTGCAGACAGGCAATCGAGTCCGACTGCAACGGCCTGACAATATAATAACAGTGATTCTCAGAAAAAGCAAGAGGGAACCTGTGGATTTTCTACAAGAGATGGCAGTTTTTGTTATGAAAAATGCTCATGGAGGCCGCCGGAGAAAAATTTTTTGAAAATTCGAAAAACAGGCTTGACAGTCATGACAAACTATGGTATCCTGTTGTCACGGCGAGGTTAGTTAAATCTAACCAAAGCTCCTCCGATTCACTGCAAAGGGATGCCTGCAACTCTCTTTGAGGCGATTCGGTTCCTCCATTCCATTCTCCTGATCATAGAGAAAGCGGCTTATGGTTTGCTCCGCTTTCCCTGCGCGCAGCGCGGAGCGCTCTGGTACGGCGGCCTGTGCAAAAAAAGAACAAAATGCGGGACACACAGACTTGACCACCTGTGCGCCCCGCTTTTTGTTGTGCCAAGGGAGAGGCAGAACGTCGGCAGGGCTGTCTCTTGACACCCCGGGTGAGTGTACTATAATAATGTGTGTCGGAAAAACGAGAAAAGTTGTTTTTCTTCGGAACGATAAAATGGGAGGAAATGAATGAAAAAATTAGCGAGGGCCATCGTGAAGATGCGCAGGCTCATCCTCATCGCGGCGGTCCTGCTGCTCATCCCGGCGGCAGTGGGAGCCATCGCCACGCCCATCAACTACGACATCCTTTCTTACCTGCCTCAGGAACTGGACTCCCGTGTGGGCCAGCTGCTGCTGGAAACAGACTTCCATCTGGCCTCCACCAACATGATAACCGTGGAGGGGATGCCCACCAACGAGCTGCTGGCCATGAAGGCTGAGATCGACGAGGTGCCGGACGTGCTGAACACCTTCTGGCTCAGCGACGTGCTGGACCCGGCAGTGCCGACGGAGATGCTGCCAGCGGATGTCCAGCAGTTTATGTTCGGCAAGAACGACTCCACCATCCTCATCGTCCAGCTGGGCGGCTCGAGCGTCAGCGAGGAGACGATGCAGGCCGTGGCCCAAATCAAGAAGATACTCCGGAAGGACTGCTTCTTCGGCGGCATCAGCGTCATCCTGAGCGACACCAAAGAGCTGGTCATAGGCGAGATGCCCTGGTATGTGCTCTGCGCCGTGGGCGGCTGTCTGCTGGTGCTGTTCCTCTCGCTGGAAAGCTGGCTCACGCCGTTTTTGTTCATGCTGGGGCTGCTCTTCCCGCTGGTCTATAACTTTGGCACGAATATTTTCCTCGGTCAGGTCTGCTTTATCACCGCGTCGCTGGCGGCTGTTCTGCAGCTGGGCGTGACGATGGACTTCTCCATCTTCCTGCTCCACCGCTACGACGAGGAAAAGAAGCTCTGTGCCTCCAACGAAGAGGCCATGGAGAACGCCATCTGTAAGACCATGAGCTCCATCACGGCGTCCAGTCTGACGACCATCGCGGGCTTTCTGGCCCTCTGTGCCATGCAGCTGACGCTGGGCGCAGACCTCGGCATCGTCATGGCAAAGGGCGTGGCGCTGGGCGTCATCTGTACCATCGTCATCCTGCCCTCGCTCATTCTCTTCTTCGATAAGTGGGTGGAAAAATACCGCCACCGCACCTTTATGCCCAAGCTCACCCACCTGAGCCATTTTGTCTCAAAGCACCCGATGCCCGTTGTGGTGGTGTTCGTCCTGCTGATGATCCCCTTCGGGCTGGCCCAGAGCAAGACCGATATTTACTACAACATTTTTGCCGCTCTTCCGCAGGATATGCCCGGCATCGTAGGTACGAACAAGCTGGGCGAAGACTTCGGCATGATGACCAACCACTTCATCCTCGTCCGGGAGGAGCTGACCGCCTCTCAGATGTCCGCCCTCTGCGATGAGATAAAGGAGGTGGACGGCATCACCCAGGTGGTGAGCCTCGACTCCATCACCGGCCCGGGCTTTGAGACGGAACTTCTGCCCGACGAGCTGATGAACATCGTCCAGAACGGCGGTTACAAGCTCATCCTCGCCAATGGCCGTTATAAGTCGGGCAGCGACGCGCTGAACGCGCAGGTGGACGAGCTGGTCCGCCTCGTCAAGGAGGCAGACCCCGAGGGCCTCGTCACCGGCGAGGGTGCCATGATGAAAGACCTTGTGGAGATCGCCGACGAGGACTTCAAAAATGTCAACATCTGGTCCATCGCGGCAGTGCTGGTCATCATCGCGCTGTCCTTCCGCAGCCTGTCGGTGCCGATTCTGCTGGTGGCCAGCATCGAAGCGGCCATCGCCATCAACATGGGCATCCCGTACTTTATCGACGACTCGCTGCCCTTCATCGCCAGCATCGTCATCGGCACCATCCAGCTGGGCGCGACGGTGGACTACTCCATCCTCATGACCACCCGCTACCGCGAAGAGCGGCTGGCCCTCCGCTCGCCCAAGGCGGCGGCACAGCAGGCCCTCGAGCACTGCAGCCAGAGCATCCTGACAAGCGGCCTGACCTTCTTCGCGGCCACTTTCGGCGTCGCGGCCATCAGCAAGGTGGAGCTGCTGGAAAGTATCTGTATGCTCATCTCCCGGGGTGCGCTCATCAGTATGGTGGTCATCCTGCTGGTGCTGCCCGCCGGCCTGATGCTGCTGGACGGCCTCATCTGCCGCACCACCTACCACTGGCTCAACGCCCCCAACGCTGCAAAGGAGTGAATGCTATGAGAAAAACTCAGAATTTTCTGCGCCGCGCTGGCTCTGCGGCGCTTGCCCTGACCCTGACGGTCAGCCTCTGTCAGCCCGCCTTTGCGGCGACCAAGGCGCCCTTCTCAAAGGATGAGACGGTGTATGCCGTCATGGCAGCGGACGGCTCTGTCACCAAGACCACCGTCAGCGAGCATCTTTACAATGCCGATGGCCTCGCCGGTGTGGAGGACAGGTCCACCCTGAAAAACATCGTGAACACCGAGAGTTTTGCCGAGTACACCCGGAACGGCGATACGCTGGTCTGGAACACCGACGACACCGATGTTTACTACAAGGGCGACACGGACCGTCAGCTGCCCATTGCTGCCAAAGTGACCTACACGCTGGACGGCAGGACCGCCCCGCTCAGCGAGCTTCTGGGCCAGAGCGGCCACCTCGTGCTCACCATTGACCTGACCAACCATGAGACCGGCAAGGTGACCGTGAACGGCAAAGAGCGCACCATCGTCACCCCGCTGGTCACGGCGGTGGGCGTCGTGCTGGGCGAGGACGCCAGCAACGTCAACGCCGTGAACGGCCTGCTGGAAAGTGCGGCCAAGAGCAGCGTCGCGGCCTTCGTCACCCTGCCGGGCGTGAAGGAGTCCCTCGACGGCCTGCTTCCCGAACAGGTGAACGGCGTCGCCGAGTACTTACAGGACAGTGTGACCGTGGAGGCCGACGTGGAGTCGCTGACGGCGCCTCAGATCCTGCTGGCCTGTGCGGCGAGCGCCGAGGCACTGGGGCAGGGAGATGAGGTCTTTGATCTCGACAGCCTCAACGATTTGACCGACGGCATCGCGGCGCTGAATGATGCCATGAACCAGCTGCTGGACGGTGCGTCGCAGCTGAAAGCGGGCGCGGCACAGCTTGCCGCCGGTTCGCTGGCTCTGCTGGATGGGGCCAACCAGCTGGACAGCGGCCTCGGCCAGCTGACGGAAGGGCTGGACACCCTGACGTCCAACAACGCCGCCCTGACTTCCGGCGCACAGCAGGTGGCCGACGGCGTGCTGGACTCCGCCAACCAGACCCTCATGGAGAACGGCCTCATCGACACCCCTATGACGTGGGATACGTATGAAGCTGTCATTGACGACATCCTCTCGCTGGGCGACAAGACGCTGGCGGCGGGCCGCAAAAAGATGGTGCGCACCATCTGGGAGCAGGCTCCGCAGTTCAAGGCCAGCCAGTTGGACATCGCGCTCTACCTCGCGGCCACTAGGACCGACCACGACCTTGAGGCCGCTCTGCGCCTGATGCAGAGCTTCTCGCCCGATTTCATCATGGGCTGGCTGAAAAAGCTCACCGACAGCGACGCCCAGCAGAAGATCCACGACGAGCTGGTCTATCAGACCGCCAACAGCGAGGATATGGCCAGCGTCCGCGCCCTGAAAGAAAATCTGGGCCAGATACAGCTCTTCGTGTCCAGCGTCGGCCAGTACGCCGACGGCGTGGCTGCAGCCGCCGTCGGCGCGCACACCGCCAAGGCCGGAAGCGCTCAGCTGGCCAGCGGCGCATCCTCCCTGTATGACGGCGTGCTCCAGCTCCAGAACGGCACCGACCAGCTCAGCGACGGCCTCGTGCAGTTCAACGACGAGGGCATTTCTCAGCTCACCGGTGCGCTGGACGCCGACCAGCTCCACGCCCTGCAGACTGTGGTGGAAGAGATGACCAGCCGCCTCGCCGACTACACCAGCTTTGCCGGTGTACCCGAGGGTGCGTCCAGCCGGGTGAAGTTCATCTATAAGACCGCCGAGACGCCCGCCGAAACGGCTCCGGTGGAGACGGCGGCAGACAACGCTTCGGAGGGCAATTTCTTCGTCCGCCTGTGGCACCGCCTGCTGGCCCTGTTCGGGCTGTAAGAATAAAAAAATATAAAGGGAAAACCGCCCGGACGATGACCGTCCGGGCGGTTTTCTGCAAAGCAGAGGATGGAGGTTTTGAGAATGAGAAAATAGCTTAGTCGTTGAACTCGAGGTAGGCGCCCTTCATGGGGCTGACGGCGTGCTCACTGAACAGCCGCAGGGTGCCGCGCTTGTAACGGCGGGGCTTCGGCTTCCATGCAGCGCGGCGCTGGGCCAGCACGGCGTCGATCTCTTCGGGGGGCTTGCGCTCCCCCTTGATGCCGATGATGTTCAGCTTGCGGGCGGGGATGTCGATCTCGATAAGGTCGCCCTCTTCCACCAAAGCGATGGGGCCGCCGGTCTGGGCCTCAGGGCTGCAGTGGCCGATGACGGGACCGGTGGATGCGCCGGAGAAGCGGCCATCCGTGATGAGGGCGATGCTGCGGCCCAGCTCCTTGTCCGAGCTGATGGCCTCGCTGGTGTAGAACATCTCCGGCATGCCGCTGCCCTGAGGACCTTCGTAGCGGATGAAGACGGCATCTCCCTTTTCCACCTTGTGGTGGAGCACGGAGTCCAGACACTCCTCTTCGCTGTCGAAGGGGCGGGCGCGGAGCACGGCCTGGAACATCTCCCTGGGGCAGGCGGTGTGTTTGATGACCGCGCCCTCCGGAGCCAGATTGCCGCGCAGGACGGCGATGCTGCCATCGGTGCCGATGGGGTCGGAAGCCGAGCGGATAATGTCAGCGCGGGTCAGCTTGATGCCGCAGCGGGCATTCGCCTCGTCCAGCAGCTGCTGGCAGTGCTCGTAGAAGCCGTTCGCCTTCAGCTCGTCCAGATTCTCGCCCAGCGTCTTGCCGGTGACGGTCATGGCGTCGAGATGGAGCACATCCCGGATCTCCTCCATGATGGCAGGCACACCGCCGGCATAGTAGAAGAACTCTGCGGGCCAGCGGCCGGCCGGGCGGATGTCCAGCAGGTACTTTGCGCCGCGGTGGAGACGGTCGAAGGTGTCGCCGTCGATGGAGATGCCAAATTCATGGGCGATGGCAGGCAGATGGAGCAGGGCGTTGGTGGAGCCGGAGATGGCCGCGTGGACCATGATAGCGTTCTCGAAGCTGTCCATCGTCACGATGTCGCTGGGGCGCAGGCCCTGTTTTGCGAGGACGACGGCCTGATAGCCGGCCTGGCGGGCGTACTCCACCAGATCGGGGCTGGTGGCTGGCAGCAGGGCGCTGCCAGGCAGGGCCAGACCCAGAGCTTCAGCCATGATCTGCATGGTGGAGGCGGTGCCGATGAAGCTGCAGGCGCCGCAGCTGGGGCAGGCGTTCTGCTTGGCCCAGTTGAGCTTTGCTTCGTCGATCTCGCCGCGCTCATACTTTGCGCTGTACATACCCAGCTGCTCCAGCGTCAGCAGCTCCGGGCCTGCATGCATGGTGCCGCCGGTGACCACCACCGAGGGGATGTTCACCCGGGCCAGGCCCATGAGGTTCGCAGGCATACCCTTGTCGCAGCTGGAAATATAGACGCCGCCGTCAAAGGGGGTCGCGTTGGCGTGGATCTCGATCATGTTGGCGATCATCTCGCGGCTGGCGAGGCTGAAATTGATGCCGTCGGTACCCTGACTCTCGCCGTCGCAGATGTCGGTGGCAAAATACCGGGCGCCGTGGCCGCCGGCCTCGGCTGCGCCCTTGCAGGCGGCGTTGACCAGCTTGTCCAGATGGCCGCTGCCGGGGTGGCTGTCGCCAAAGGTGCTTTCTACGATGATCTGAGGCTTGGAAAGTTCATCCGGCGTCCAGCCGGTACCCAGACGAAGCGGGTCCAGTTCGGGAGCCAGCTTGCGCATTTTTTGACTAGTGAGTTCCATAACAAATTCCTGTATCTTCCATGATATTTGATGTGTGCAAATGATGCTTTAGACAAGGCCCACAGCGTGGAGGATGACCAGCACGATGAAAGCCACGATGCCGCCCAGTGCGTTGGTGGTGGTAAAGTACTTCAGACCCTGCTTGGTATCAAAGCCGTACAGGGAGGTGAAGATCCAGAAGCCGCTGTTGTTGACATGCCAGCCGACCATGGAGCCTGCACCGATGGCCAGAGTGGTGAGGACGGGGTCGAGGCCCAGAACGGTCATCAGGCCGCCCATCAGGCCTGCAGCGGTCATCGCAGCGGTGGTCATAGAGCCGCAGACGGTCATCAGGATAGCAGCCATCAGGAAGGGGACGAGCACAGCGGGGAAGCTGCTCTCGGCGATCATGCCGCCGATGGTGGCGATGGCTTCGTTCTCGCGGAGGATGCCGCCCATAGCACCACCCATAGCGGTGATGAGCAGAGCGCCGATGGCGATCTGGAGAGCACGGCCCACCCAGTTGTTCATGACGATCTCGAACCAGCTGCTCTTCTCAGTCAGCTTGCAGCCGGTGCCATCTGCGTTGGCCTTCTTAACGACCTTGTCCTTGCGACCGAAAATCAGGCAGCCGACAGCGATGATGCCCATGAATAGGGCCAGAACGGTGTTGCCGAAGGTATTGAAGAAGCTGTAGGCGGCGGAACCTTCTTCAGTGAACAGCTTGCCGATGGAGCCGATGGCAATCATGACGGCAGGCAGCAGCAGGGGAGCGAAGGAAGCACCGGAGCTGGGAGTGTTGTCCTCTTTAATGAGCAGGGCGTTGACATCGTTGGTGTCTTCCACAGCCTCGATGCCCTCGGTGTACTGGGGCAGCGGAGCAACATACTCGCCCTTGGCGTAGACGGGGCGCAGGCCGAGGTAGCAGACGGCAAAGGAGATGAAAGAGCAGATGAGACCGATGATGATGACAGTGCCGATGTCAGCGCCCAGCAGGATGGAGACGGCGAGGATGCCGGGGGTGGGAGGCACCAGACCGTGGGTCAGGGTCAGGCCGAGGTTGACGAAGGGAGCAACCTGCTGCATACCCATCTTTTTGCGCTTGGCAAGGATGGCAGAGATGGGGGCGTTCAGGATGATGGCGATGTCGCCGAAAACGGGGATGCTCATGATGAAGCCGGTCAGGGCCGGGGCCAGCTCGAGGCACTTGCCCTTGAACTTCTTGATGAAGAAGTTGACCATGCTGGTGGCAGCGCCGGTGTCATTGATGCCCGATGCAATGACTGCACCAAAAATAATCATAACACCAATGGAGCCTAAAGTTGAGCCGAAGTATTTGGTAATGGCAGCAAAGGTGTCTACAAGGGGCTTGCCGGAGGCCAGACCGCAGAAGGTGGCGGTAAGGAACAGCACCATAACCGGGTGCATCTTGAATTTCAGGGTCAGGACGGTCAGGATGATGATCGCAATGATCAGCATGATCACAAAATGTAGAGGTGACATAATGTACTCCTTTTAAAGTTTAGAGGCACTGGTTCTTTTCCAGTGCGGCATAGGTCGTACGATAGGCATTCTCAATGACCCACTCAGGGGTCTTGGCCCAGTATTCGGGGCGGAAGGTCTCCACCGAGACCATGCCGTCGTAGCCGCAGCATTTCAGGGTCTGCAAAAAGCTGTCGGTGTTCACGGCGCCGGTGCCGGCAAAGCAGCGCTTGTCCTGCCCCATCTCGCTTTCCGGGACGTCGTCGGCGCTCATCAGGTGGACGGCAAAGATCTTTTCGGGCTGCACGTTTTTGATGGCGCTGAAATCGTTGCAGTGACCGTTGAGGTGGATGTTGTAGGAATCGAACACGAAGCCTGCGTTGTCCTCGTCCACGGCCCGCACGATGCGGTCGGCGGCCTCGATGCTGCGCACACAGCTCTTGCGCAGGCCCACCAGCTCGAAGCAGAGCTTCATGCCATAGGGCCGGGCCAGCGCCGAGAGCTTTTTCAGGATGCGGATGCACTCCTGCTCTGCGGCGGCCACATCACCGGTGAACACCCCGCTGGGGTCGAGGGGCGGCACGATGATGACGTAGCCGCTGCCGATGGCGCTGCCCACCTCACAGGCCAGCTTGAAGTCCTGCATGGCGGGGTCATCCCAGCCGGGCGTTTCGTCCGGCAGCATCCCCTGATGCAGGTAGACGGCGTTGATGGCGTGGGGCTTGAGCCGATGCGTTTCGAAAAATTCCTTGAGCTGCTCTACCGTGTGCTCCTTGAGCCAGCCCCGGAGCAGATCAAGTCGTATTTCGATGTAATCGAAGCCGACTTTCTCGCAGAGGGCGAGATCCTTTTCCAGAGTAGAGCAGTCGCGGGCGCAGGCTTCATTATAAGAGGTCTTCATAAGCAGCAGCACTCCTTTTTGCCCATCTCAGCGGATGGGGAATTTGATGACGGAGTTGGTCTGGGTGCTGCGGTAGATGGCCTCGAACAGCTCCACGGTCTTGCGGCCGTCGCGGGCGTCCACCAAGGGCTTAGTGTGGGTCTCCACGGCGTGGAGGAAGTCCTTGATCTGCTCCTGATGGTAGTAGTACATGGAGTCCACGCTGTTGAAGAAGTCGCAGTCGCCCTTCTTCCAGTCCTCCAGATCGTCGGCCTCGCCCTCAACGGTCCACAGGTCGTTGTAGGGCGGCTCGGTGATGGTGGACATACCGGCGATGAACATTGCGCCGCCGTCGGTCTGGACGCCCACGCCTGCACCGTTCTCGCCGAAGACGTGTACCTTGCCGTAGAGGGCGGGGTTCTGGCTGTTGCTGACCACGATATTGCCCACGGCGCCGCTCTTGAATTTGACGACGGCCACGGCGGTATCTTCCACTTCAATGTAGGGGTGGTTCAGATTCTTCCAGACGCCGTATACTTCATCGACGTCGCCCATGTACCACAGCAGCAGGTCGAGCTGATGGGGTGCCTGGTTGACCAGAACGCCGCCGCCTTCGCCCTTCCAGGTGCCACGCCATGCGTCGCTGTCGTAGTAGGCCTTATCACGCCAGCCCAGCATGGTGACCATGCCCAGCACCGGCTTGCCGATCTTGCCGGCCTCGATGGCCTCGTGGATGCGCATACAGGGGCGGTAGAAACGGCGCTGCACCATCGTGCCGATGGTGACGTGGTTCTTGTCGCCAGCCTCGATAATGCGGTCGCAGTCAGCGAGGCTGGAAGCCAGAGGCTTCTCGATGAGGACGTTGCAGCCGTTCTCCGCTGCGGTCACAGCGGGGTCGCAGTGGATGGGGTGCGGGGTGCAGACGCTGACGACGTCCAGATGTTCTTTCTGGATCATCTCCGCAATGTCCGAGTAGGCGTGGACATTGTATCGCTCTGCGAAGGCTTTTGCACGCTCCAGATCAGCGTCACACACGGCAGTGAACTCGCTGTTCTCCAGCTGGGCGTATGCCTTTGCATGGAAATCACCGACCTTTCCGCAGCCGATGATACCGGTTTTCAACTTCATTGTTTTCTCCTTTTCTTGATGCTTTGAACAGGAAAAATTGTCGCACGACTTTTTCTGGCTTCATGATACCACTTCTGGATTTTTACAGCAAGTTGTTTCCGGAGGCTTCTACTTTTCCCACATTACGCGATTTTTTGATTGTGCATTTTGCTCAAAAATGAAGGGGGATTTCGTCACGTGAACGAATCGAATCGAAAATGTAAACTTTTTTGCAAAATAAGTCAGACAACTTTTGCCGCGAAACAGCAGCCTGAAAATCAAAAAAAGAGGTGCCGTAGCACCTCTTTGCAGTGTCATTGTTCCTGATTTTCCAGCTCCCGGTTCCGTGCATCGTAGATCTCTTTGATGGCGGCCCGGTTATAGGAAATGTGCATCGTCATGGCGCTGCGCGCCCCTACGGGGTCGTGCTCGGCGATGGATTTTGTGATGGCGCGGTGGGTGATGATGGTCTCCTGCCGCAGGCGGCGGTGGGTCAGGTTCGCGAACATCAGCACCGCCGTCTCGATGATGGAGATGATCTGCTCCACCACCTTGTTTTTGCTGCACCGGGCGATGTAGGTGTGGAAATCGATGTCGTCCTGGATGTAATAGAGGTCATGCTCTATCTTATATTCCACAGTGTCACACAGGTCTTTCAGATGTTCGATCTCTTCGTTGGTGGCGTTGTAGGCTGCCAGCTCGGCGATGCCCGGCTCCAGGATGAGGCGCAGATCCACCAGATTCATGGCCAGAGTGACCTTGTCTTCTACGTTGCGCAGATTCAAAGGGTCGAGGTCAGTGGGGACGAGGTCTTTTACATAGGTGCCGGAGCCGCGCCGCGTCTCGAGGACATTCCGGGAGACCAGGAGCTTTACGGCTTCCCGCACTGTGCTGCGGCCTACCCCGAACATCTCCGCCAGTTTGAATTCGTTGGGCAGTTTGTCGCCTGCCTTCAGGGGCAGCTTTGTGATGTACTCGTACAGCTGCTCTTCTACCTGCTCGGCCAGCAGGGTGTTCTTGATGCCAGAAAACGATGACATATCTTTTTCCTCTTTTATTTTACACGAACCAGCGACCCGACCACCTCACAGTGTGTCGTCGCTAGAATCGGAACACATGGATTCAGCCTCGTTAGAAGCATGGGAACACAAAACAGCAGGGGAGTGGTTCTCCTTGCTATTCTTGCGAAGCGGCTTGAAATTCTTGCCGTCCACGCTGTTCTTGAACCCGGTCTTGTAGACAAAGACAATCATGTAGGGGTCTTTGTTCCCATCACTATCATAACCGCCCACGATTACTTTTTCAACTATACTTTCAAAAATATGTCGGTCAAAGGTGTCCAGAACCTCATTCTGTTCAAGTGTCTGTCGGAACATGGCGACACGCTTGCGCATGGTAGTTTCGGTTTCGGCTGCATCTTGCAGGCTTTCACACTCTTTCTGCAACTGCTCAATCTGGCTGGACAGGTCTAAATACTTTCGGTCGTAGGTCTCCTTGTCAATGGTATCTTCAAGACGCATATCAACCAGCTTGTTTTTCTTGACTTCCAGAGCGTGAATGTCCTTTTCAGCTTTTGCAAGACGCTTGCCCGCGTTGCTTTCGGAAAGGGCTTCTTCCGTCCGTTTCATAAACTCGTCCAGAACATCCTTGTTGTTCTGGCACAAGAGGCGATAGGATTCTACAAAAGCCCGTTCAATCGTTCTTTCGTCAACACCCTTGCTCTCCGGGCAGAACTTTTTTCCTTTTTTGGTGGAAACGACACATTGCCAGATTGCTTTATTATATTGTGAACTGCTATGCCAACTCCTCCTTGTCAGGGTGCCACCACAGAAACCACATTCTATCATGCAGCTAAAAGCGTATTTCCGGCTGAACTTTTCACGTTTGCCGTCCACGTTAAGGCTGCGGGGCTTTGCACGCCGCCGCAAAATTTCCTGTGCGGCTTCAAAGACTTCTTCCGAAATAATGGGCTCGTGGTGCTCACGAATATAAAATTGATCTTCCTCGCCGAAGTTGTACAGACGCCGTTTTGAAATAGGGTCAACGGTAAATGTTTTTCCTAACAAAATGTCGCCTTTGTATTTTTCGTTTTTGATAATGCCGATTACGGTACTGTCTGCCCATTTGGGACTGCCGCGTTTGGTTTTATAGCCTAAGTTTTCAAGTTCTTTGGCAATAACCGAACCACCGGCACCCTCCGTGTATCGCTGAAAAATGTAACGGACAACAGCCGCTTCTTCTTCGTTGATGGTGATGGTTTTGTCCGCTGGATTGTAGTCATAACCTAAACAGCCCTGAAACCCGACCAGCTCACCGCGCTGCATCTTCATCTTCAAGCCCTTTTTGACATTTGCAGAAATATTTTCGACTTCCTGCTGTGCAACAGAGCTTAAAATTACAAGGAGCAGTTCACCGTCCATAGTAAGGGTGTTGATGTTTTCTTCCTCAAAAAACACAGCCACGCCTTTATCTTTGAGCATCCGAACATATTTTAGAGTGTCAAGCGTATTTCGGGCAAAACGCGAAATGGATTTGGTAATCACCATATCCACGTCACCGTTCATACAGTCGTTGATTAAACGCTGGAAATCCTCGCGCTTTTTTACCTGCGTACCCGTGATAGCTTCATCAGCATAGATGCCGGCCAAAGACCATTCCGGCTTACTTTTTATAAGTTCGGTATAGTATTTGACCTGCGATTTGTAGCTGTTCAGCTGATCTTCGGTATCGGTGCTGACACGACAATAGGCGGCTACGCGCAGCCTTTTTTCAAAGTTCGTACGCGCTCGTGGAGAGAGCGTGTTGCGCGCTTTAATGACTTCAACGTCTTTCATGCTTGACCTCCTTGTTAAATGTGTTCCTTTCATTGCGTTAATCATAACGCCAATGCGACACAAAATCAAGAGGATAGTTCGGAAACCACACGATAATCTTTCATTAAGCGCTGTTTGATAAGGGAATACTCTCTATCGGTTATGAGCTTTCTTTCCAACAGCTGCTTCAAAAAAGCAAGCTGAATGCTATAACGTATCAAATTTTGTTCTTTCAAAAATATCCCCCTTTCACAAAATAAAAAATGAGCCAACGGATGGCTGCTGGCAGCAACCCACGGGAATCTCACCCCTGCATTCCTCATGCAGCCCTACTCATTGCCTGCGACGCTCTGAACGCTCGGACTTTGACGGTAAGGGAGTATCAGCCTGCCTGTATGTCATGGCCCGCAAGCAGCCGCGTTTGCATTGCGGCGGGGTGGTGATCGCTCCACTTTTCAAAGAAAAGCATCGTGGCGCACCCGCCGTCCGGCTCGATACAGACAGCAACGTATCCGTTTGCCCTATGACGCACCGCCATTGTCCTGCGGGCATATTTTTCAAGGTGCAGTCCCGAAACGTGGAAAGGGTCAGACCGTTTCGGCTTTGGTTACAATAGAAGAAATCAGTTTGATTTCCAGATGGCGTTTCATGTACTCGTCTATGCACACATGAGGCTGACCGTGCTTGTCATAGAGAATGCCTGTACAGAGCTTGTTGATATAACCTCTGTAATGTCGCAAAACCTGTTCAACTGCATCGGTGTCCCCAGCGCAGGCAGAGCGAATCACCGAGAGCGGTAAAAACTCTCTGCTCGTGTGTTCATAGGAGCCCATTTACGCCTAACCTCCCTCCGGCAAGTGCGCCTTTAGCTTTTTTCGCAGCTCATTCAGCGTTTTTGCCCGGTGCCGTTGAACAGCACTCCGGGACATTCCCATGAGGTCGCCAATCTCGCCATCGCCCAGTTCCAGAACGCAAAACAGAATCAGAATGCTTTGTTCTTGCTTTGGCAGAGCGGCAAACGCATTGGCAACAAGTTCATTGTCGATGTGCAGATCACAGCCGTAGGATGAAAATACAAATTCTTCACTTGGATAATGGTCTACACTCATGAGTTGCCCCAGTTCTTCCAACGAAAGAACGCTGAATGACTTTTCACGGTCAAGCAGACGTTTCTTATTTCGGTGATAGTTCCGGGCCTCATTTCGCAGCACCGCTTTGCAGAACGCATCGAATCGGTACTGTTCGCCATCGTTGCGAGGGATAGCTTCCATCTTCTCACCCCCTTTCCGTGGGGATGTCGGGTGGATTTTTCCCTTTCCGCTAATATGACACCCGAAACCCCCGATTCTACCCGCTTTTTTGAAAATTTCCAAAAATATTTTTTGAAACAGGTAGATTTTCAGATGGCAATAGAAAAGCCCAGCAGACCGAAAACGGCCAACTGGGCATAATGACAGCACGAAACGCGCAGTAGCTACATTGTATAGTACATAGTAAAAGCCCTGCTGACCCTGTGCGGGAGCAAGGCTTTTTTTGATAGGTCAAGATTGAACGGTCGATAGAATATCAGGCGCATGGCGGCATCCTCCTATGGCCGCCATACAGACGATGAAACGCTCTGATACGCAAAAAAGAACCGGCGGCCTTGATTTTCTCAAACACCGCCGGTTCAAAATGGGCGCAAAGAGTCACCTGCTCAAACCAACGGTTTTTTTCTTTCCCCGTTGGGCGGGGCAGGCTCTTATCGTATACTAAAATAAAAAGGAGCCGATAATCACAAGTGAATTTACCTTGTGCATTATCGGCTCTGCGTCTTGGCGTCTGGCTCTTGGATGATAGATAGATTCAGTTGTCTTACCGCAATCAAGGTTTCATGTTTGCATTTCGGGCAATACAGCGGAAAGTTTTCCAGGACTGTATCATCGCGGATTTTCAATCGCGTTTTGCTGCCGCAAAAAGGGCATAAAATCCATTGTTCTTTTCTCATGATTTTTCTTTTGAGCAAAATACTTCGATGGCCTTATTTAAAAAGGCGGCAAGATCGCCATTTCCAAATCTGTTGATATATTTTGAAAATCGCCCATCAGTCACATAAAGTTGGCCTAAATAGGAAAGCATTTGCAGATCACACTTATAAAAATGAGTAGAAATATAGTCTTGCCACTCTTTAACAATCCGCTGGACTGCAGGGCAACTTGGCGATTCATCCTCATGCAAGGCCAACTTTTCAAAAATAGATTGGGCAGCGGAATAAAACCTCTCCATTTGTTCAGTTTGACTTCTTCTGGATTTGGATGAAAATATTGATTCATATTCCTTGAAACTGTCAGTATCGCCCCAGCGTTCCAAAACTTCCGACCTATATTTCTCTTTCAGCTCAAGCACTTTTGTTTCTGAAAAAGGGGCAAAAGACGGGACGGGATTTCCTTCTATTTCTGTTTTAACCAGGGAGATTAGAGCATCAATGCGTTCCTTTTGCGCCTGTAAAATATCAAGGTGTCTCTTCAACGCTTCTGTCCGATCATAATTAGGAGAACCAAGCAAGCTCTTGATTTCCTTCAATGCAAATCCCACTTCACGAAAAAATAGAATTTCCTGCAACCGGTTCAAATCATCATCAGTATACAAACGATATTTACTATCTGTAACCATAGTAGGTTTCAAAAGTCCTATTTCATCGTAGTAGTGCAATGTCCGTATTGTGATACCTGTTAGGTCAGCAACTTCATGGACTGTCATCCTCCTATCATTCATTCCAAAAATCCTCCACAGTTTCTAAAATCTCACTTGCAGGCAGCAGCGTGGCTTCAATAATGCTTTTTCCTGTCTTTTTCAAGTAGTGTTTAACCAAATGATACCCGCAGGCGTAGCCAGCACAGTAGGGCAATCCAACACAGGGGAAATTTTGCATCGCGGCCATCTCGTCACCATAAAGGTAGGCATTTAGATTCTCGAGCCCTTGAACATTCAGTCCATCGTGAATAATAGGTTTGATGTACTCATTCAGGGTTTGCATATCTGTTTTGGTCACCCACGGTCCTGCCTTGTCCTCGCCATACAAATGAGTTGCAAAGTTTTCAGCAAGCCCCTCGCTGACCATCATCTCCCCAAGGGTAATACTATTCCGCCACTTGATAAACTGAAAGCGCACATTATGGTTTACTTCGTGGGCTAGCGCAACAGGAAGGCGAGTCACTGTAAATTCATTGGGGATCAGCCACGCCATGATATACCCCGGAATACCACCATCGCCACAATATCCTTCATTCAGGGAGATATAGGGGCTTTCAGCATTTGCTAATAAAACCGTAAATAGATACTCGCTGACGGGTAGTTCAATTCCATTGTTCAAAAAACATTCCAGGGATCTCCGAATGGACTGTTCACAAGATACCCAGAGCCGATCCGAAGAAAGACTCTCAATGTTTGCTTTTTGTGACTGATCGACCTTTGTGGGGGAAATAAAACCCAGCATATCACTTGCCATGATAATGTCATAGCCATTGGGTGTAGCTGCCTTCATGGGGATTTGATAACAGTCCCACTTTCCCTTAAAAGGCATCATCAGCTCATACCGGTAAATGTCGTTTTTCTTTTCTACGGGAGCCTCCATTATTTTTTTGTAGACGGCATCCGAACGTACATAACTTAATTTCATATAGTCACATTCCTTTCTTGCTTTTTAACATACACCATGACGTAACGTGAGAGTCAAGAGGAATGAACAAATATGAAACAGATGTTTACCTTCCCCGATGCTTCGATTTCTTTTTCTCCTGCCGTAAAGCAAATAGGCGATCCTTTTCTGCTTCTCGTTGTTCGCGGTTCTTTGTTTTTCTTTCCAACTTACACTGTTCATGTTGGAGTTTAAGGGCTTGCTGCGCTTTTGTTCCGATGCCTTTATCTTGCAGTTGGCTTTGAATTTCGCGCTGCATACGTTTGGGATTGATTTTTCGCTCTACGGCTACTTCGGCCTGGATCGGGGGACTAAATTTCAACTTATGCCAATTCTTCAGCAGAAACTCATAGACCTCATAGTCTTTAGGCTCTGAGCCAAAAGTGATTTTGCATACCTCGTACTTACCGTTATCTGTTCTTTCGTATAGACCAATCCAAAATGGAGCTTCAAACAGAATGTTCAAACTGCTTTGGGGGCATGTACTCATTTTTCTAAGAACTGCCCTTCAAAGTGATCCAGCCATTCCAGAAGGGCGCGATAGAGAAGTTGTTGCTGCTCAAAAATCGTTCTCCCAACCAAAGGAATGTCTGCAAATTCCCGCGCATAGCCCTCGTTCGATTCAGCCGAGGACTGTATACTCCGGCGCAAAGCCGAAACCAGCTCCAACGCTTCGGCTTTGTCCATCTTATTCAAATTGGTAATGACCACATTGAAATCGAATAGCAAGGGTACCGGGCCAGCGGCACAAGAGGCCATCAGCTCCTTGAAATACGCTCTGCCCTGATCGGTAATAGAATAAATGGCCTTATCCGCAAGCTTATCGCCCTTGACAATATCGCTTTGAAGATAGCCCTTATCGCTCAGCTGGAGTACTTTTCTATAAATAGAAGGTACACTTATTTTTGTCCAGCGAGAAAGATGGTGGTACTCCACATCCTTTTGAATGTCATAGGCGCTTTGGGGTTTCTCCAAAACAATGCCAAGTATAACTAAATCGATTGATGACATAACGACACCTCCACTTTTACTATTATCAATAGTACTATTAATGATAGCAAAAGTCAAGGCAACTGACCAAAAATGAACTTCAAAACTTTTTTCGTTGGCCCTCTTATTAAGCCATCTACCCCGTAGCATTTTTCTTTTCTTCCACCGAGGGAATCACAGAAAAAGTGAAAACAGAGCCGATAACATCGGAGTTTTTTCTCTGTGTTATCGGCTCTGCGTCTTAGCGTCTGGCTCTTGCACGATGGATAGATTTAGTTGTCGAACTGCGATTAAAGTTTCATGCTTGCATTTGGGACAAAACAATGGGAAATTTTCAAGAATGGTATCGCTGCGGATTCTTAATCGTGTTTTACTGCCGCAGACAGGACATAATACCCACTCAATATGACTCATATCCTTATTGCCCGCAGCAAGTAACCCGATATTCCTTGATATGACCGGGGTAAGAATGTACTTTGTCCATAAGCGGTCCTCTTGCTCCCATTGTAAATGCGATGTCACTGCTTTTAATCGACATGAGAATATCCCCACAGGAAAGATTCAAATATCGCATCGTGTTTTCGGGCAGCCTCACAACACCGTTTTGAGAAATATGCAGCCAAGTATAGCCTCGTCCTTTATAGCGAACGAATTCTCCTTCATCAATCGTGTACTGTGACAATGCGGGACAATCATCTAATATATGCTTCAATTTTGATTGCCCAAGTAATTGTTTGCTGGTCACGCAAAATCCGCCCGTGATTTTGCTCCCCGTGAAAATAATAATGCGTCCTTCTTTTTGAATGGGATATTGTTCAAGAGTCTCTGCCGGAAAAAGTATTTCTCGCCTATTGCTAATGGCAGAAAGTCCAAATACATATTTTCCACCCTTATTTAGTTGCGGCATTTTACTCCCCCTTGTATTTTGATTATATCTGTGGTACAGTTATAATATAATGTTGTAGTACTCTATATATAGAGTACTACAACTCAAAACTAAAGTCAAGGGGTATGCGTTATGCTCTCGAAATCTGCTACTATGTTATTGGGTCTGATCAATCAAAGACCGCTTAATCCATATGAAATTATCAAGCAACTACAAATCATGAATGTTCATCGTTGGTACAACATCGCCAATTCGACAGTCTACGCTACACTAAAAGTCTTAGAGAAAAAAGAATATATTTATGGCAGCGTTGAAAAGGATGGAAATATGCCCGACAAGACGATTTACTCGCTTACAGACAAAGGGAAACAAGAATTTGTGGCAACATTACAGCAATCAATTTTGTCCTTCGACTATGATACCAACATTTTCTCGATTGCCGCATTTTTTATTGATGCGTTAGATGATCCGCAAAGTCTGCTTTCACAGCGTTTGAAAATATTAAATAGCTATCTTGAGGGAATTGAGCAGCAGATAACAGTCATAAAAGACGACATACCTTCCATTGCAAAAGCTAATATTGAACGAACTAAATATATTGTTGAAGCAGAAATTGCAGGTACTGAGAGTTTGATTCATGCAATATTGTAATGACTAACTGTTGAAAGCTGCTTGGTATCTGATAAACTAGGTGCGCAACCCCGGATTATGAATTATAAAATGTAGACAGAACGGACATAGCAACATTTCGCCAATCGCTCATGAACTATAAAATGTATATGGGTGATGCAGAATGGCGAAAATTGAGGACTGTCCCGGCTTTGAAACGTTCGGAGCGGATGTCAAGGCAGCTCGAAAGGCAAAACAACTTTCCCGCAGTGCGCTGGCTGACATGATACATTGTGACAGCCGGTATCTTGCGAACATCGAAAACGAAGGCACGCTGCCCAGCTTGCCGGTGGTGATTCAGCTGATAAAAATATGTGGTCTGCCCGTGGAGCGGTACTTCAACCCGGAACTCATGCGGGAAGAAAGTGTGGAGCGTCAGAGGGTCAGCCACAAGCTGCAGCTTTGCCCGGAAGAATACTTACCCATCGTAGAAGGTGCCATTGACGGTGCCTTACGAATCCATGAACAGGAAAAAGAGCCCGTGTGTGTCTGATTGTCATGCACGGTCATTGAGAGGATGCAAAAGCGTCCTCTTATTTTTTTTTTGCATTTTGCGGGCAAAACGGGGGCGTTTCGGTGTCTTAGTAGTGGGAGAGGTAACGTAGCAAGCATAGGGAGTGTAGCCACTCCCGGCAAAAATGCTTGCTGGGGAGTACCCCAGACCCCCAAGAAACGAGGTGAAACTATGACGAACCGAACCCGAAAAATTGTCCTGCGGGTTCCCGTGACGCCGGAGGAACAGGAACTTATTCGGCAGAAGATGGCTCTGCTGCACACACGGAATTTTTCTGCCTACGCCCGGAAGATGCTGATAGATGGTTATGTTGTCCACATCGACACCACCGACATCCGGGCGCAGACCGCCGAACTGCAAAAGATTGGTGTCAATATTAACCAGATCGCGCGGCGGCTGAACAGCATGGGGCCGCTGTACACACAAGACGTTGCGGACATCAAGGGAGCATTGGCGCAGATATGGCAGTTACAAAGATACATCCTATCAAGTCAACGCTGAAAAAGGCATTGGACTACATCGAGAATCCGGCCAAGACGGATGAAAAAATGTTGGTGTCCTCCTTTGCCTGTGCCTACGAAACCGCAGACATCGAATTTGAACTGCTGTTGTCACAGGCCATGCAGAAAGGCAACAATCTGGCCCACCACCTGATACAGTCTTTTGCGCCGGGCGAAACCACGCCGGAGCAGGCCCACGAAATTGGCCGACAGCTTGCAGATGAAGTGCTGCAAGGAAAATATCCCTATGTGCTAACTACGCACATTGACAAAGGGCACGTCCACAACCACATTATCTTTTGCGCTGTGGACATGGTGAATCAGCGAAAGTATGTTTCCAACCGACAAAGTTATGCCTACATCCGGCGCACTAGCGATCGGCTATGCAAGGAATACGGCCTGTCCGTGGTGATGCCCGGTCAAGACCGGGGCAAGAGCTATGCCGAGTGGGACGCACACCGCAAGGGCACAAGCTGGAAGGCAAAGCTGAAAGCTGCCATAGACGCAGTCATCCCGCAGGCCAAGGATTTTGACGATTTTCTGCGGCTCCTGCAGGAGCAAAGCTATGAGGTCAAGAGGGGCAAGTATGTGTCGTTCTGTGCGCCCGGACAGGAACGGTTCACCCGCTGCAAAACGCTGGGCGAAGCCTACACCGAGGAAGCCATCATCGAACGCATCAAAGGGCGGTTCGTGGAGCGGAAGCCCAAAGAAAACCGCAAAATTTCGCTGCGGATTGATTTGGAGAACAGCATCAAGGCCCAGCAGTCCGCAGGGTATGAGAAGTGGGCAAAACTCCACAATCTGAAACAGGCGGCCCGGACGCTGAACTTCCTGACCGAGCATGAAATCGAAAGCTACCCGGATTTGGAAAGCCGGGTGGCCGAGATCACCGCCGCCAGCACCGAAGCTGCCGCCGCATTGAAAGCAGCAGAGCGCCGACTTGCTGAAATGGCCGTGCTGATAAAGGATGTCACCACCTGTAAAGAACTGCGCCCACTGTTGCAGGAGTATCAGCGGGCTGCTGACAAAAAGCAGTTCCGACGTAAACATGAAGGAACCTTGATTCTCTATGAAGCAGCGGCGAAAGCTCTAAAAGAGCAGGGCTTTCAAAAGCTACCCGACCTCTACGCCCTGAAAAACGAGTATAAGCAACTGGCCGAACAGAAAGACCAGCTGCAGCGGCAGTACGCCGAAGCCAAACGCCAGATGCAGGAATACGACATCATCAAGCAGAATGTAGACGGTGTCCTATTCCTAAATCACAGGCAGGAGAGGGACAAGACCCGGTGAATGTTGCTCAACAATGGCACATTACTTTCGATGAAAATGATGTGTGACTGTCAATTTGCTGTTGACGAACACACATTATTCCTCTATAATATAATGTGTGAATGTCAAGTGAGGTGATAGCATGAACAACATGGGCAAAGTAGAAAAAATGGTGCAGTCTGCCCCCAATGGTATCATTACGGCCGCACAGTTGACGAAAGCCGGCTTACATCGGGGCTATCTGCATGATTTTGTCGAGAGCGGGGAACTATACCGTTTCGGGCGCGGCCTGTATGTACAGAGCAGTGCATGGGAAGATGATTTTTACCTGTTGCAGCGGAAGTATAGTCGCGGCATCTATTCGCATGATACCGCCCTTTATCTGCTGGGCTATTCTGACCGCACCCCGGCAAGATACACGATGACCTTTCCCAAGGGCTACAATGCACTGTCCTTGAAGCAGGAGGAGTTGATTGTCAAGCGTGTTATTCCAGAAAATTATGACTTCGGCATTATTGAAATCCAATCGCCATCCGGCAATCCCATTCGTGTTTACGATTTGGAACGGACGCTGTGCGACATCCTGCGCGGCAGCGGGAGCGATATACAAATTGTGGGTGCAGCCATGAAGCGTTACGCCGCATCCAAAGACAAAGACATTCACAAATTGATGCAGTACGCAGAACGACTTCGTGTGAAGCCAAAGGTTCTGCGCTACATGGAGATTTTATTATGATTACAAAAAATCCGATGCAGTTAAAAGCCTATATCAAAAAGAAAGCAGCCGAGAAGCATATTTCCGCGCAACTTGTGATGCAGAACTATATGCTGGAAAGACTGCTGGAACGCATTTCGCTTTCACCGTATAAGCATAACTTCATTATCAAAGGCGGCTTTCTGGTGTCGGCTATCGTTGGTCTGGACACACGGGCCACTATGGATTTGGACACGACCATCAAGGGCTTTACGCTGACCCATGAAGCCATCCTTTCCATTTTCAAAGATGTGTGCGAAGTCCAGATTGACGATGATGTGCAGTTTGAAGTTCTGGGCGTTGCGGATATCCGAGAAACGGACGATTATCCCGGAATCCGTGTGTCGCTGAAAGCCAACTACTCACCGATCAGCGTTCCGCTGACGGTGGATGTCACCACTGGCGATATGATAACGCCCCGCGAGATCGAGTACACCTTTTCAATGCTGTTCGATGACCGCACAATCAGCGTTCTGGCCTACAATCTCGAAACAGTTCTGGCCGAAAAGCTGGAAACCGTACTGTCCCGCAATATTGCAAACACCCGTCCGAGAGATTACTACGACATCTATATTCTGTATGCTCTGCGTGGAGCCGAGTGCGACAAGGCAACGCTGCGGCGGGCACTGGAACGGACAACGGAAAAACGCGGTAGTGCTAAAATCTTAACGCAGTACCCAGAGATTATACAGGAAATCCGGGATAGTGAAATTCTCCGCAGACAATGGAATAAGTATAGCAGGGAATACGACTATGCAAAGGATATTTTGTTTGACGATACCTGCAATGCGATTCAAAAAATCATGGATGAACTTCTTACATAAAGAAAATGCGGGTTTATATCGCATTAAAGGCACTTAAATCTGAAACGATAATAACTAAGACCGCTTTTCCAGCTTGGAGGCTATATGTATAAGTGTATCTATTGCAATTCTACTGATTTGACGGTATCAGATATTATTTCGTGTGCATTAACGGGTAAAAAACTCACCCGAAAATTTGTGTGTCGAAAGCACAATGCATTCACAAATGATGAATTTGAAAATACAGCTATTGCAAGCCTTGCATTTTTCAGAAATGAACTCGGATTAACAGAGCGAAAGGGGAATCCAGTTAAATATGATGCGACGGTTGTAGCTGATGGAATGACTATTAAACAAAAAATATCAGATAGAGCTTCATTTTACCAAAAGATAGTATCACCTGCTGAAAAAAATGGAAATCATTATTTGTTTGGGAATGTTGAACTTCTGAAAAACAAAGCAGCTTCTAACAAATCCGAAATTAAAATAGTAGATGTAACATCAGCACAGGTTCAGGTTTCGATTTCGTTTTCAGAAACTTTTTTCTCACGGGAAATGTTTCTAACAGTTGCAAAAATAGCGTATGAATGGTATTGTTATGCCAATGACATAAATAATTACAACGCAGAAAAATTTAAAGATATTGTTGATGTGATCTTACTCAAACAGCCTGTTGAAAAATGTGTAGAAATTGTGGTTAGCCAAACATTTGAAAAGAGGTTAGACGGCTACCGACCGCTTGGAAGCCACGTTCTATATGATTATACTGATATAGATGGTTATCAATATGTAGTTTACGAATTTTGGGGAGTAGTTACATATAAAATAAGAATTTGCCGTGCGAGAGAGATTTTTAATGCCTATGATGAGCCTCAGCTACTAATGGTCTACTCGATAAATGGAGAAGAATTTCCTCTTTTTAGCTTTACGTCAACAACACATCTTCCTTCTTTTCCGTTTTCCAGTTTAACGAATCACTATTTCAGATTCTTTTATTCAAGAATCAATGAGCTTTTAAACACCAAAGACATAACTTTGCCAATGCTTAGAAAATTGCGTAATTCACTATATTCTGATTTTATACAGTACAAAAACCATACTTGCGATTTTGCACAATTAGTTGATTACGAGGAACTAAATAGAGTTTTCATACTTTATTTTATTAAAAATCTCGCAGAAAATGAAGCAATGTATGATTTTGGCCAATCATTTAATGCCAATATGACAAAAATTTTCGAGTGTGATACGGGAATGTTATTCTTTACAGAAAAGTCTAAAATAGAATTTTTAAAATATTTAAAGAACTTGCATGATAAAGATGCTTTGGTAAATTTAGTGGAAAAGTGGATAGTATTTTTTGATGCTGTTTCCGCTAATTACAGTTAAGAATACATCACTGACAGTCAAAACCACCGGCTGAGCCGGTGGCTTGAGTAAGCCCTAGAAGGGCACCTTACCAGCAAAGCCCCTACAAGGGGCCACGAGCAAGCATCTTTCATCTGCATTACCTGCCCTACCGCTCTAACGAGCTATACTGCAAAGTGCATCTTCTAAGATGACAACTTTCTTGTCATCTCGCTTCGCTCGATTCTTATAGCTAAAGCATTTTCTACTCCACCAGCGGAGCTGGTGGTTGTCGCTCGCTCAAGCTACCCAATATAAAATAGCCGGACACAGTAGCTATAAGGCCACCGTGTCCGGCTATTTCTGCGTTCGACAACGACACATTACTTTTACCGAAATAATATGTCATTGTCAAATTGATGGTATTACTCACTAGTGAAATTGAACCTCTGTCCGTCAGAGTCTGCGTTGGTCATAGCGTTTCCACATTGCAAACGGAATGATAAAGCGTTATAAAAACAGCAACTTCTATCAAATTGAGATTGTTTTCTTTTTTACTCATAATTTGATGAGCTTTTCCCACGCAGTTGGCAATTTATTTCTGGTCAAATCGGTAATTCTCAAAAATTCTTTGCAGTCAATCAAATCAAATGTCGTTATTATGTCTTTAGATAGCACTTTTCCAGCATAATCTTTTGCTGATTTTGAAAAATGATTGGCTGTGGAAACTATAATACAACCATTCACATTATCTTCAATAATTGTTGCTCCTATAAGATCTCGCAATGTGCTTACACCTTCCGTAGCATTTGGTGATTCTCTTCGTTTAATGGAGAGTAAAAATTGTTGTCCATTTTCGTCAACAAGCAAACCATCTCGCCCACCATCTCTTGTCTGTCCAAATTTTTTTACAGTACAAGACGGAAAAAAATCAGAAAACACAGACCTCACCAAATCTTCCATCTTGTGTGCATTTATTTTGTAAATCACTTCAGGATTTTGGGAAATATATTCTCTTAATGCTTTTACAGGCACATCTATTGAATCTTCATTGTAGCTTTTCAGAATTGCCGAAGAGTATTCGACATCTGATGCACAAATCCCATCAATAATTGCATCGCTACGATTTGAGTATTTATATTCCCACCAACCGCAAGATTGACATTGAATGACATATTCTGATTGATTAAAAGAGCCAAACAACCATTCTGAATCATCATGATTATGCTTTTTGTATACTATATTTTCAATTTTCTTCTTACAAAATGGACATACAGAATCGTGTCTAAAAACGGACGCATTGCTATCAGCGCTTGCAAAATTAACAATTCCCCTTGTTCCTCTTTCAGTAATAAATTGACTATAATCAAGAATCAATATATAGCACCGCTCTCTCTTTACAACTTCCAATTTGTTAAACCGAGTATACCATATTTTCTGCTGAAAGAATATTCCTTGCATGAAATTCTTGCATAAGTGATACAAAAAGAACGCTGAACACAGCAGCTAGTAAGCTGCCATGTCCAGCGTTCTTCATTTATTCACCCGTAAAATCGAATCTCTGTCCGTCAAAGTCAGCATCGGTCATTTGCTCCAATTTTGCAATGGTGCTGTTTGCCAGTTGCCGCATTTCGGTGTCCATATCCGGCAGGGCAGCCAGCATCCGTGCCATCGTCTGGCGGCGGTCAGAGGTGTGGTACATACAGATCAAATTTTCTTCTTCCACGCTAAAATTCATAGTCAGACCTCCATTTCATGTTGCTTGCTACGGGCCACTTCCTTTTTCGGGCTGGCGGCCTGTTTTGTTTCGGAAAGCTGTTTGCGGATGGAAGTGCGGGGCTTGCGAATGCACTTGTCCCGGTTCTCGTTTTTGTCAACCAGCGCGTAGATGCCAAAACGGTCTTTTACGCTGGACAGATGTAAAGATTTATACGGCAGCATGGCAAGCAGCTGGTCCGTGTCCCGGCTGGATGCCAGCTTGGTGAAATAGGGCGATACCTCTACCATGAAATGATTCTTGTCCGGGCTGTTGGGAGCAGCCAGACGCTTCATATCGGCTACGATACGCTGGGCCTCGGCCTTGATCATTCCGGTGTGCAATGCCGCAAGGTGTTCTTTGAAGTCACCGGGCTGCGCAGATTCCCGGCTGCGCTGCTCCTGCCGGATAGCCGCTTGCAGAAGTTCCGGGTTACGGGGCTGCATTTCATACCGAACGAACTCCCCAAAATATTTATCCGGGCGGCTGTCGAAATGCTCTTTGGGGCCAATCTCCCGCATCCCGCTTTCGTAGATCAGGCGGTTAGCGCCCACGGGCAAGGCAGCATCCCGGATATGCTGGAAGTGCTGCTGATGATAGTCCAGTTCATACAGATTGCCTTGCACAGTTCCGTTGGCCGCGCCGGTCAGCTCCACAGCATAGGCAAGAATCCTGTCATGGGTCTGTTCGCCGCAAAACTTCCATGTGTTGTAGGCTTGGGTGTCTTTGAGCAGCACGTCCCGTTCCCGGAAGCAGAATGTTCCAGAAGGCCGGGACAGCCACAACAGCAGCTTATCTTCCGGCTGGTCGCTGCGGGCGGCCTCCCGCAGCATCTTGATGTCATAGGCAAAATCGCTCTGATAGTATGCGGTGTTCTGGTGCATAATGGCTTCCAGCGCAGCGATCACATCCATATTTTCAAATTTTTGCACGGCTTATACCTCCAATTCCTTTGTCTTTTCCCGTGGCGGCGTTTGCTTGCTCTGCTCCTTTTTTGCGGCATCCAGCTGTGCCCGGATGGACGGCTTTTTCGTTTTTGCGGCGCGGGACTTCTTGGCTTTCGGTGCCTTTTCCTCGGCCTTGACTGCGGCGGCAAGGTCCGTCAGAGAAATTTGTTCTCCGGCCTTTGCTTTGGCTTCCAACTCACCTAAAGAGGGCGCATTGTTCAGCACACTGTCAATCATATTTTCGTTCTGTTCGGTGGAAAGTTCTGCGGTGCGCAGCGGATTTTCCCGTAAGAACTCCGGCACCTGCTGGAAGCCCACACTGTCGCAGTAGTGGGCGGTGTCCTGCCCATTCTGGTGCAGCACCACCACATCCGAAACAGACAGCGAGTGTCCCTTGAAATCTGCCGGATAGTCCACATTGAATGTACGGTAGATGTCCTCCAATGTGGTACCCGCAGCCAGCGGCGCGGCGTACACCTCTGTATAGTTGGCTTTGTCCACGGTCCGGCCAGCGGCCTGCAGGCGGTCGTAGGGCTCAAAACGGTAATCACGGGTGGAATCCTCATTGCGCAGCTGGTAAATGGAAAAGCTGTCCTGCTGTGGTGCCTCAAAACCTGCCGCTGCGTATTCCTCTACGGTCATTCCGGCAGTCGCCGCTTCCTGCGCGATCTCGGCCTGCACCTGCACCTTATAGTCCTGCAAGCTCTGGTCAAAGTCAGCCAGCTTGGGCGGTTCCGGCAAGTTATACTGGCCTTGGTTAAGCAGCGGGCGGCAGTCCTGCACATAGGACACAACAGTGTTGTAATAGGCAGCCTGTTCCGGCGAAATGTTCTGTTCCTCCCGCAAAGCGGCGGTGGCTGCCTGCTCCATGGCCGAAAGATTGCAATGTTGTTTGAGGTACGGGATAAACTCGGTCAGCACCATTTCCCGCTCTGCCTTGTCTTGTTCCCACGCTTCCGGGCCTTTGTTGTGCAGAACAAAATTTTTCCAGTTCTCGTCTTTAGCGTAGTATTCATGGTAGCTCTGGATGTGCTGAATCAGAGAGCCGTCACCATCACCGAAATCCTGCCGCCCCTCGTAGTTGTCGGGCTGACCGTTCAGGGTAAAATCAATGCGGAACGCGGTCTTGTCGTACCAGCCGCCCGTGTAGCCGTCCTTTTCCCGGTCCGTGTGCTGGGCGGTGTCCAGTTCTTCAAAGACGCGGTTTGCCACGGACAGCGGCATGGTTTCGCCGTCCTGCAGCTTGTCGCTTTCGCTCCACAGAATTGTGACCGTAGGCTCTGCGGCGGGGTCTGGAATTTTAATGGGCGCGGGAATTTCGTTTGCCTTTTCTGCAGCCTCTTGGAACGCTGTCAGCTTATCGCCCAACAGAACTTCCGATACCGGGGCTGTCTGCCCCAGCAGATTAAGTGCTTCCTGTCCGGCATCCGGCAGGGTCAGACCGGGCGCGTCCAGCTGGCCTCCGTCCAGAGCCTTTTTGTCCGCATCATGCAGTGTATAGTCATAGCCGGAATCACAGGTCTGGATGAATAAAATATTGCCGTTGTCCAGCGCAAATGCGGCTTCCTGTGCGGTGGAAAGGTCTGCTTCCCGCTGATGGCGCAGTTCTGCCAGATGTTCGTCCAGCGCGGAGATCAGTTCATGGGCCGCATTGCGGATAATTTCCAGAGAGGCTTTCAACTCGGCCAGTTCCCGGCCCGAACTCCACCCAGCTACATAGCCAAAGGAATACTCGGATGTGTCCAGCCCGTAGTGCTGGCAGACGGCATAGGCCACGCTTTCGGCCTGCACCTCGCGGGTGCGGCTGTCCGGGCGGTTGGTCTGTTCCGGGTCGTTGGGGTCGATGGCGTGCAGCTTGGCATGGGCAATTTCGTGGATAGCCGTCTTGATGGTTTGCAGCTGGCTCATGCCCTCTTGGATGGCAATGCGGTTGTCGAGCAGATGAAAGTAGCCATGAGCGCCGCCCTCGATGTCCTCAAACCCGATGGGCACCGGGGATGACTGCTCCAATGCCTTGAAAAAATCTTGGTAGTCCTGCACGCTGCCGGACAGTTCATTCACCGCAATAGAGGGCAGAGGTTCACCCTCGGTCTGGCTGACATCAAACACAGACACCACCTTGAAGGCCGGAATCTGTACCGTTTTTTCTTCGGTCAGCGGCTTGCCGTCCTTGTCCAGAATCGGCTTGCCCTGATCGTCCAGCTTTTCCATCTTCTGCTTGACCTTGTACGGTGCGGGGGCAAGGATTTTGATGCTCTTTTCGCCCTTTTTCACGGTACGGTGGAACGTGTCTTTCCACTTGTTGAAGCCCGCCACCAGCTGACCGCCCTGCATGGCAATCAGCAAGGTGTTGTTGAAGCTGTAATTGTGGAACTTCGCCATCGTGGTGAGGTAGGCTTTGTAGCGGTTGCTGTCGAACAGCTCTTGAATCCCTGTTTCCAGCCGGTCCGTAATTTCTTTCATCCGCTCTGCGCTGTCCTTACCATTCAGGATAATGGGAATAACTTTCTGCTGTTCTGTTGTGGGCTGCACCGGCGGTGGGATGTTGGCCGCATCCCGCAGGATTTCCGATGCAGGAAAAGACAGCACCCGGTATTCCTCTGGCACAGGCTGGCCCTCGTAGACTTTCTGCCACTCGTCCCCGCTTTTGATAAGGTAGCCGTACTGGGTAAATGCGCCCTGCTCTTGCTGGGCCACATAGCGGCCAAACTGGGCCGTGTCGATGCCTCCTTTCCATTCGTCCGGCATATCCACCATGCCGGAACGGTTCAAGTAGTAGTCTCCCAGCTGGGCAGGGCCGCGCACATCCGGCAGATGCACATAATATTCCACGTTTTCGGGAAAGTCGGTGATTCTCCCGATGCTGAGAAGCTCACTCTGCGGGGCTTGCAGGGCGGCGTTCAGCTCTGCGCGTTCCCCGGTAGAGAGTGTTTCCAGTCGTGATGCCAGAAAGTTCAGTTCGTCCACATTGGATGCCAGCACCATGTTATAAGGAATTGCAAAGCGTTTTTCTTCCTCGGCAAAGTAGCCGGAAATGAAAAGGCCCTGCGGATTATCGGACGAAATGCCGATTTGCCGCAGGGCTGCTTGTACCTGTTCGGTTGTGGTAGGCAGGTCCAGCCAGACGCCATCCCTGCCTTGCTGCTGCCGATTTTGCAGCTGGATGGAAAATAGTTCGCTCATTATCGCACGTTCCTTTCAAAGAACTGTCCCTATCCTACGGATAGAGAGAGCCGGTTATGGCAAAATGAATGCTTCACCTTACCATAACCGGCCCTCGTAATTTTATTATGAACTTATCCGAAATCTGTTAAAGGGACATATAAATATACCCATACGACTTTTCGAGCCGTTCAGGTGGAATTGTGATATTGGAATTTGTAAGAATTTCGCCAAATTCTTTTAGACCTGCTGTTACTTGATCTGAAAGAAAATTTAGATAGCTTTCGATTGTTGTGAACTCCGACCCCTTATACCAAAAATCTGTTAGAGAATCATTTTCTTTCAAATCTTTTCTAGTAATTTCCCAACAGGTAGTACGCAAAGGCCTGTATTTATCACAAGCCTTTAGATAGTGTCCGACATCTTCATCTTTTAAGTCATCAAATGGAAAATGAAGAGGGCTGGTATATTCAGACAATGGAACAGATTCCTTTTTGAGCTGCTTTAATCGCGTTAATGTCCATTTGTCGGCAATTATATCTGTAAATTCATTCCACGTCATCAAGCGTACATTTGAAAGATTTGCAGCCTCAATCGCGCCGGATTGGAAGCCGGCTTGTGAAATCAAAAGACCCAATGATGCACCAGAATCTTGTACAACCGTTCTGAATGCGTGCACTTTTTCTTTTGGAACTGAAGAATTCCAGAATTTACATTCACACACAATTCTTTTAACTAGTTCGTCAGGAGATTCGACCAAAACGTCAACTTCCACTTTGCCACGAACGGTATCAATTGTACAAGGGCTAACTGCTCGATATCCCGATTGATTTAGAAGCAACGCAACATCATCCTGTAGCTCTTTCCAAGTAGCTGGACATCTATCTGTGAATTTCATTACGGCATCCCCCTGCAAAGTTCCGTTAGTTAAGTTTATTCTATCACATTATAGAATCTGTCGCAATTCGGTAATTGACGTACTTGCCTCCCGTATCTGCCAGAAGCACCGTTGCATCATAGGTTTTGCCTGTCTTTTCGGAGTAGAGGCCCTTGACCTTTGCCTTGCCGTTTTTGAGCAGAGCGGCGGCGATCTTCGGGGTGAACGCCTTTTTCCGCTGCTCAAAGAAGCGGTCATTCTTCCACATCACGAACTGACAGCTACGATTCCCGCAGTAGAAGTTTTTCTTGCCCTCATAGACGTTTTCACTGCACCGGGGACACTTGCCGATGATGACCCGTTCCGACTGGAACAGGTTTTGCTTATCTGCACTGATACAAGAATAGGTCTTGACCAGCTGGCGCACCTGCGCTTCAATTTCGGCCATGAACTCGTCCGCGTCTGCATTGCCCTTGGCAATCTCGGTCAGGCGGTTTTCCCATTCGGCGGTCAGGGCGGGAGAGGTCAAACTTTCCGGCAGAACCACCGCCAGATTGATGCCGTCCTTGGTGGGGACAAGCTGTTTGCCCTTGCGCTGCACAAAGCCCATTTGCACCAGTTTTTCCAGAATCGCGGCGCGGGTGGCGGGCGTACCCAGCCCCTTGCGTTCCGCTTGGCCCAGGCCACCCTCTCTTGCTCCTGCGGAGCAATTCACCTTGTCCTCCGGCATATCTTCGGCCCCGGCCCGCTCCATTGCTGACAGGAGCGTATCTTCGGTGTAGGCTTTCGGCGGGGACGTGAAGTGTTCCGAAACGTTAGCCGTCACGGAAAAACTCTGTCCCTCGGCCAGTTCCGGCAGGGTGTTCAGGGTTTCCGTTTCTTCTTCGCCGTCTGCTTTCAGGGTGGAGCGGAACCTCTGGTCGATCTCTTTCCAACCGGGGACAAGCACAGTCTTTCCTTTGGCGGCGAACTCGTTCCCTGCACAGGAGAACACTGCAGTCACAGTTTCGTACTCATGGGGTGCAGCCACGGCGCAGAGTAGCTTGGAGCAGACAAGGTTCATCAGCTTGCACTCACTTTCCGCAAGGCCGGTGAAGCCCTGTTTTACAAATTCGGACGTGGGGATGATGGCATGGTGGTCCGATACCTTTTTGCTGTTCAGAATCCGGCCCACTTCCGCAGTCAGCGCAAGTCCTTGGGAAAAGGGCAGCAGCCCCAGCAGATCAGACACAAGATGTTGTACCGTCTGGCCCATGTCCTCGGTCAGATATTGGCTGTCCGTGCGGGGATAGGTCAGCAGTTTCTTTTCGTAAAGCTGCTGGGCGTAGTCAAGGGTCTGCTTGGCGGTGAAACCGAACAGACGGTTTGCTTCCCGCTGCAAGGTGGTCAGGTCATAGAGCTTGGGCGGCTGTTCTGTCTTTTTCTCCCGCTTGACAGAAGTACAGACGGCAACTGCACCCGTGCATTTTTCTTTGAGAGAATTTGCGGTTTCTGCACCCGAAATGCGCTCACTGTCCGCTTTCAAGCTGCCAAACTGGATGCCGACCGTGTAATACTTTTCTTTCTGGAAGCGCAGGATTTTTGCATCCCGGTCCACCAGCATTTTCAGCGTCGGGGTCTGCACCCGGCCCACCGTCAGGGTCTTATGGTACAGCACCGAAAACAGCCGCGTTGCATTGATGCCCACCAGCCAATCCGCCTTTGCACGGCAGAGGGCCGATTGATACAGAGCATCATAATCCGAATCCGGGCGCAGGTTTGCAAAGCCCTCCCGGATGGCGGCATCCTCCATGCTGGAAATCCAGAGCCGCTTCACAGTTTTTGTGCAACCGGCCATTTGGTAGACGAAACGGAAAATCAGTTCTCCCTCCCGGCCTGCATCGGTCGCGGCGGTCACACTATCCACATCCGGGCGGTTGAGCAGGGCACGCAGAACTTCAAACTGCTGTTTCTTCTCGTCCGGGACGATGAACTGCCACGGCTGGGGCAGGATGGGCAAATCCTCATACCGCCACTTACAGTATTTTTCATCGTACTGGCCCGCCTCGGCAAAGGACACCAGATGCCCGATGCACCAGCTGACCAGATACCCGCCGCCCTGCCAATAGCCGTTTTGCTTTTCATCGGCCCCGATCACGGCGGCAATGCTGCGGGCCACACTGGGCTTTTCGGCAATAACTAAATTCATATAGAACACCATCCTTTTATGTAGATGAAATATGTGGTATAATGATTAAAAAAGGGGTGATACAATGGAAAGAGATATGGTGCTAATCCGAAAAATTCTTTTTGCAATAGAGGAAAAATACACAGACAGGGCTTTATCATATCACGATTTGGGATTGAACGATTATACACCAGAAGTGGTTGCATATCATTGTAGTCTTTTACATGATGCGCAATTGGTATCTTCCTATGTGTCGCGTTATGCAGATGATAGATTGTATGCTTTTTATGTAGGCAGACTAACTTGGGAAGGACATGAGTTCCTAGACAAAATAAAGAATGACACCGTGTGGAATAAAACCCTAAAAGTTATAAAGGAAAAGGGATTGCCTTTGGCATTGGATACGGTAAAAGATATTGCCGCTGCTGTTGCGGCAGCAATGTTACAGGCAGCAATCAGTGATATAAAGGCAGGGGGATAAAATGTTTCAAACGTGCAAGTTCTGCGGCTCACAAATGCAAGGAGAGTATGAAACACTGAGTAGTTCAAACCATTATAGATTTTTCTTTACCTGCCCTAATTGCCACGCGATTTATGAGGGAGAGCGCAAAGAAAGAGGAAATCTTGTTCTTTTGAACGATTCTCGCTGGTACAATCCCAATTCTCACGATTTTGAAAAATGAGAACCGGGTCTGCTCGACAATGGGTAGACCCGGTTCCTTTATGATAAGAGAGAGATTATTGGGAAATATCATTAGAACTCTCGATTTCGGCCGGTTCCTCGTCTGCATCTTCGTCCTCGCCAAAATCATACTCGTCCAGATCATCGTGCCCGGTGGTATCGGCCTTGGGCTTGCGGAACTTGAAATAGTAGAGTGCTGCACCACCGCCCGCCAGAGCCAGCACCAGCAGGATAATCAGACTGCCCATGTTGGACTTCGGCTTTTCCTGCGGCGTTTCGGTGTCAGTTTTCACCGCTTCCTGGGCCGTGCAGTTACGCAGGCTCTTTTCACACAAGGGGCAGTTTTCGTTGACGTTTCCGGCCTCACATTTCACCGTGCAGGTGCAGACTTCGGCGGCCTGCGGTTCTTCATCCAGCAGGGCCAGCAAGTCGGCATCGTCCACTTGGTTCAGGAAGTGAACGGACGTTTCCTTGTCCTCGTTGGCACGGTCAATGAGAATGTAAAAATAATTCCCGGCCTTGGTGGTCACGGTGATAAGCTGCTTGTCGCCGTAAAAGTCATCCACCAGTGTTGCATTGCCCTTGGGCGTGATGGGCACACCCTCCGGCTCCATGTCGCCCGTGGTGGGTTCTTCTTTGATAATCTCCGGCAGAGGTTCCGGGGCAGGGTCAGTACCGCTTGCGAAAGCGGGCATGGAAAAGGAGCAGAGGCAGAGCAGGATAGCCAGCAGTCCGGCAGCGAAACGGCGGTTCCAATCAGGTTTCATTGGCGGCATCCTCCTGTTTGTGGTACGGGGTGATAGTGGGGGCGGCGTTCAGCGCACCGCTGCGCAGAAAAGCCGCAAACTCGTCCGGTTTCATGTTCATGCTGCGCACCAGCTGAATGATTTGAAGATTTTCCTGTTCGGTCTTTGCAGCTTCCAGTTCTTTCAACTGCCGCTGGTATTCAGAGATTTTTTCTTTGAGCCGTTCAATGTCGCGCTCAATGCGGGAAAGTCTTTTTGCCATATAAAATCCTTTCTGGCGTCACGGTAAACGCCCATAGCTGTAAAAATGTTCTTGCCAATATTTCGAGTTGAGGTTTGTGTAAGAGATCGGGTCGCCGCAGTGCAGCATGATGGAATTGCCCACATAGATACCGCAATGGCTCACGCCGGGGGTATCGTAGGTTCCCTTGAAAAACACAAGGTCGCCCGGTTTGACCTGCGCCGTCGAAACAGGAGTACAGAGGTTGTAAAGGCCCTGTGCGGTCTGGCGGCCCACGTTCCAGCCGGAGTGATTCAGCACCCACGAAATGTAGCCGCTGCAATCAAAGCTGGTGCTGGGCGAACTGCCGCCCCACACATACGGATAGCCGATGTACTTCGTGGCTTGCTCCATCATGGCGGCGAACCTATCATCTTTGAGGGCTTCCGGGGGAACGTCGTAGTAAGTTGGCTGCTTGATGGTGGACGCATTGGGGTACTGCGCTTTACCGAACAAATCCGGCCGGTTGCCCAGCGTGCGCATATAGAGCGAATAGGCACTGAGCTGTTCTTCGGTCAGCACTTCCACGGGCAGATGGGACAAATCCTTGTTCTTCAGCTTGACCGTGCAGATGTAGTATTCATACGGTTCTTGGTAAGTGATAACCTGCGGCACACCATACGGGCCAATAATGACCATCATTTTTGTACGGTAACGTATCTGCATGGTCACGGTCTCGGTCAGGATGTACTGCTTTTCAAAGAGCATTTCAAGTTCGCCCTGCACCTCGGCCAATGTAAAAACGCCATCATGGAGCGCGGACAAAATCGAGATCAGCACATAGGGGTCATGCTCGATTTCGTCCAGATAAAAATGGTATTCATCGTAGTTGTGGGTAGCCTCGTAGGTGTCCAGATACCGTTGCAGTTTTTGTTCCAGCTTGGCGTAGGTTTTTTCTGCACCCAGCATATCCTTGTCCTTAGAAAAATAAGAGGATGCTGTCACGCCGGTCCCGGCAGTGCCCGCCATCACGGTGCAGGACTGCAAACCCGTTATCAAGAGCAGAGCCAGCAGACCGAACACGGCCACGATCAGAATGGTTTTCCAGTTCCGGGCCGCAAATTCGGCCACTCGTTCGCCGCCCTCGGCTGCCAGCTTCGTTACCCGGAAACCGTTCTCTGCGGTGGCGGCCGCACCCTGCGCGGCGGCTTGGCCGGCCTGCCGTGCAGCTTTGGCATACTGCTGTTTGATACGCCGTTTCTGCCACATCCGGGAAATGGGGTTGCTGGCCGCCTGTGCAATTTGCGGATTGTCCCGCAAGGATTTCTGGTAAAAGTATTCTGCATTGGCAGACATGAGCTGACGCTCTGCCTTTTCCACGGCCTTGTAGGGCTTCATCTTGTGGTGCCGGATGCCGCTGCGGATGGCTTTGGCGGTCTGACGCTCCACCAGTTCTTCACCCTTGTGGCCGCCCTCCACGCCCACATTTTCGTGTTCGACCTCGTGGATTTTTCCGTGAGCGAACAGCAATGCTTCCGACAGCGGGCGGCTGGCCGGGTTTGGTTTCAGGCTGGGCGGGCCTTTGTCCTGCTGCTCAAAACGCAGGGTGGATTTTGCCTTGCCGCTGGCTGCATCGTAAACTTTTTCCTTGACCGGGACACGCTTCTTCGGCAGAGCGGCGCGGGCCGCATCCAGCTTGTCGGCCTTTGCTTCCGCCTTGTGGATGTACGGCTGCAACTCCGGGTCTGCCCGTTCGTCCTCGGTCAATTCCAAACGGGCAGCGGAACGGTGCAGGCCATCTTCGCTTTCGGCGGTGGCCACTGTTTCTGCTGCCTTTTTCGCTTTCTTTTTATTTTTATGCCCGTCCTTGATGTCCTCGGCCCGTTCCAGAATTTTTTCGGCCTTGCCCTCGGCATCCGTGGAGTAGTCCTGTTCCGCTTCCCGACTGGAAACATTCTCTACAGTGCCGTCCGCTTGATTTTCCACCACCAGACCGTCACGGGTCATGGTCTGGGTGACTTTGGCTTTTGCCTGCAATTCTTTCAAAGTTCTTCACCTCCCATCGGACAGCGGCCCGTTTCAATGTCCGCAATGTATTTGAGAATCGGGAATACCTGCGGCGGCGAAACCGCATTGCCCAGCGTTTTCATCCGCTTGCTGCGGTTCGGCACATCCTCGGTCAGACGCGGGATGTCGGCGGGTTCTTCGGCCCAAAGGGAATGTCCGTCCATTTGCGCGGGAAACCCATCAGCCACTCTACCCAGTCCGGGTTGAGGTAGGGCTTTTCCAGCGTGGTGGGGGTCATCCGGTAGACCACATGGGAAAGCCGCGCCGTCCACGCCTTGCCATCCTTGTTCATCTTGCGGTAACTGCCATTCGCAGAGATTTGGATGTCCAGCCCCTTGCCCACATCCCCGGTATCGCTGGCAAGAGGTGTTGGCAGAAGAACCGATGATGAATACCCGTTTCCGTTCGTGCCACGCGCCAACGGCAGCAGCAGGTAATACGAAAACCCGAACATCGTAACCTGCCTGCTCCAAGTCAATGAGCGTTTTGTCGAGCCCCATACGGAGGAAGCCAGCAACATTTTCTCCAAGCACCCAACGGGGCTGCAATTCCCGAATAACGCGCAGCATTTCGGGCCACAGGTAGCGTTCATCGTGGAAGCCACGCTGCCGCCCTGCGGTGGAGAACGGCTGGCACGGGAAGCCGCCTGAAATGAGGGTGACGGTGCGAAGTCCTGTTTTTTCAAAGAAAGCCTCCTTTGTTACGGTGGTGATGTCCTGAAAACGGGGCACCTCCGGCCAGTGGCTTGCCAGAACAGCGGCGGGAAAGGCCGCCCACTCGCATTGACAGACCGAAGTAAAACCCGCCGCTTCTGCGGCAAGGTCGATGCCGCCGATGCCGGAAAACAAGCTAAAATGCGTTAAGCTCATAGCTCCACCACCTCGTTGAGCCGGGTGGTCATGATTTTATAGAGCTGGGTGTTTTTCGGAATGGGATTGGAAAACGGCAGCACCACATTTTCAAAAATCAGCAGTCCTTCGCCCGGTTCGGAATTGTCGATGTACTTCTGCTGGTCTGCGGAGAGGTTCAGCCGTTCCGAAAGGATTTTACGGTCGCCGGATGCCTGATTCAGCAGCGTGATGAAGTCGCTGTTTTCCAGAATGTTCTCGATCTCCGGCGAAGAAAGAAGGTCCTTCACATTCTGGGTGGCGCCCGTGGGCACACCGCCCCATTTGCGGAAGCGCTTCCAAATCTCGGCACTGTACGCGGCGGTCTGTTCTTCTTTCAGGAGCAAGTGGAACTCGTCTGCAAAATACCATGTGGCGCGGCCCTGACTGCGGTTCTGGGTAACACGGCCCCATATCTGGTCTTGGATAATGAGCATCCCTAATTTTTTTAACTGCTTGCCTAACTCTTTGATGTCAAAGGCCACGAGCCGGTTGTGGATGTCCACATTCGTTTTGTGATTAAACACATTCAACGAGCCAGACACATACAGGTCGAGTGCCTGCGCCACCCGGTCCGCTTCCGGCAAGTGCTGGTCGAGCAGGGCTTGGTGGAGGTCAGACAAAATCGGCATATTTTCCGGGCAGGGATTCGCCAGATAGGGGCGGTAGATGGCTTTCACGGCACGGTCTATCACGGTGCGCTCAATCGCTTCCAGATCTGTTTTGCCGCCCATGACCAGTTCACAGAACGACAGCACAAAATCCGATTTTAGGGCCAAAGGGCTGTCATCTTCGGAGTAGTTCAGATTGATGTCCAGCGGATTCACATAGTCCTTGCTGGTAGGCGAAAGTTTGATGACCTGCCCATGCAGCCGCTTGACCAGCGGGTAATACTCGGCCTCTGGGTCTGAAATAAAAATATCGTCAGCAGTCGTTAAAAACACACTGACGATTTCGGACTTGCAGCTCATGGATTTGCCGCTGCCGGGCGTACCCAGCTTTAGGCCGTTGGGACACCGGGCCTGCTTGCGGTCCAGCATGATCATGTTGTGGGATTTTGCGTTGATGCCGTAGTACATGGCCGCGCCGCTCTGGAAAAGCTCCTGCGTCACAAAGGGCACGAACACCGCCACGTTGGAGGTGGTAAGGCTGCGCTGAATCTTTATCTGGTTGATACCCAGCGGCAGGCTGGACACAAGGCCCTGCTCCTGCTGGTAGTCCAGCCGGACAAGGGAGCAGTTGTACTTCTGCGCCACACCCGCCGCTTGGAACACATCGTTGCCCAGCTTTTGCTTGGTGTCTGCCATGTTCAGCACCAGAAAGGTCAGCATGAAAAGCCGCTCGTTCCGGGTCTGCAATTTATTCAGCAGCTTTTTGGCATCCTCGCCGTAGGTGGCAAGGTCACTGGGGAGGATATCCATGTCGTACCCGGAACGGACAGCCTTTTTCTGTTCCTGAATCTTCATAGCATCAAGGTCTGTGATTTTCCGTTTGATGGTTTTGATGGCCTCGGTCTGGTCGATGGCCTGCACATGGAGATTGACGAGAATGCCGCTTTCCGTTTTGAGAAAATCGGCCAGCATTTCATCCGAAAGTTCCGGCGCAAGGATTTGTAAAAAGCTCACAGCTCCATATTTGCCGCCCAGTCCAAAAGTCTTGGCCGTGCCGAAGCAGAGGGAGGACGGGGCCACAAAATCCTTAGTGGACAGGCCGGAGGGCGCCAGCCAGTCCCAGTCAAAGCGGAACGGTTCCCCGTCCGGGTGGAAGATGCCGTGCAGCACCTCCAAACGCGCCTGTCCGTCCATGACGTGCGCCACGCAGCCCATGGTCTTGAAATAGCCCAGCAGGTCAAGACCAATGCGGGTCAGCCGCGCCCGTGCGGTTTTTAGATTGTCTGCCTCGATGGTGAAGGTCAGGTACTTGGTTTTGACAATGCCGTTGTTTCCGCTGGCAAGCTGCTTTTGCAGGATGGCGGTGTACTCGGCGCGGATGTCGTCAAAATCATCCCCCTGCGGTGCGATCTCAAAACTTTTTGCGTACTGCACCGGGTCAACCTTGCGATTCAAAAATGAAAGCTGCACATGGATGGAAGCATCCACATAGTTGTACAGGTCGCACAGGTGTTCAAAGATGGCAGTTCGGGCCTCCGGCTGGGCCAGCTGATAGCTGATGTCCTCGAAGGCAATGCACTTGGAGAATGTGCGCCGGTCAATGCGGCACACACCATCCGGGTAAATGGCCTCATACGGGATGGTGGCCTGTGCCGTGCGGGGCTTGCCGTCACCCTTGTACTTGCGGATAACGGCATCAATTTCTTTTTTCTGGGCGCGGGTGAGCTTTTTGGGCTTTTCGGTTTCGCGGGGTATCGTTTTTCTGGACAATGGCCTTTACCTCCTGTTCCATTTGGTATTGCCGCACAAGGGCGGCGTAAGCATTGTTGGTCTGATAGGGCCTTTCCTTGGGACGGATAAAGCAGCACTGAATCATTTGCTGAATCACTACTTCAAGGGGCTGGCCGTGCCGCTCGAACAGAGCGAACAACAGCCCCGGCAGCATGGCAAAAATCATCAGCAGGGCCGCTGCACTGTTGGAAAGATAGTTCCGGGCCAAAAAATAAAGCGGCCCGCCCGTGAGGAGCGCACCACTGAAGCAGACCAGCTGCCGCTTGGTCAGCCCGAATAAGACTTTGGATTTTACATGGGTCAAATCTTTCGGAACGGTCACATACGCCATTCAAACGCTCCTTTCTCAATGGGCACCGAATACGGACTTGCTGATGCTGCCGGTCTTGAACAGACAGAAACAGAGTAGCACGGTGTAGCCCATGCAGCCCCAGATAGCCCCGGCAATGTCCGCTGCGCCCGAAATGTTGCGTATCAGCACCGCGTAAATGCCCACGACAATCATAATCAGGAACGCTTGGAAACCCAGCGCCAGCAAAGACTTCAAATAGTTCTGCCCGGTGCTGCGCCACTCGCTGCTGCCCATGGTCGCCAGCGGGATAGGCCCCAGTGCGATCACAACGTAAATCTCAATCATGCGGCCGTAGGTCACAAGGAAAATACAGATAGACAAGATGTTCATGGTTAGGCCCACCACAAGGGTCTGGAACCACAGGCTGAGCAGACTGCCAATGGTCATGCTTTCCAGCTGAAATTCCAGTCCGGGTATCAGGCGGTCAAAGTGGATGGATGTTTCACCGATGATAACGCCGGAACTTTGGTTAACAACGCTCTGGGTGGCATCGAACACACCCATAACGATATTCCATGTGTTGCTGACAATGAGGATGGCAAAAGCAGACTTGAAAATCCAGCGGAAAAACATGGAGGTGTCAAAGTCGTGCATATTGTTCTTTTCGGTAATCATCTGGATAAGCTCATGGCACATCACAAGGGCAAGGATAGCCGCTGCAATGGGCAGCACCACCGTTTCGGAAAGACTACGCAGCATATTGAAAATGCCGCTGTTCCATGCCTGCGGGGTAGAACCAACGTCCGAAGCGATTTCGCCCACCTTGGCGTTCACGTTATCGAACAGGCCGGAGAGGTTGCCCGTGATGCCATCTATCAAAATGCCTTTTATCCATTTCTCGATGATCTCACTAATCAAGCAAAGATACCTCCTTTCCCGCGCCCTCCCATGTGAGCGGGAGAGCGCGGTGGGGTCTCAAAGGTGGATGTACGGATAAGTTGAGGTTAGCCCAGCAGCCCGGACAGCAGCGGGACAAGGGTCACGCCGATCAGGGCAACGCCGCCGCCCGCGACCAGCTGCTTCACGCCCTGGCTCTTTGCTTATGTGTGATAAAGAAGTAATAGAAGTGTAAAAAATTTTGCCGTTCCTATCCGGCACTTGGCCATTGTGTCGGAT
>ERZ773156.167-NODE-167-length-94702-cov-4.63555_pt1 | contig 94702 bp, 83 predicted proteins | sample MGYA00511895_ERZ773156 | MGnify/ENA primary metagenome ERZ773156 (study PRJEB29015, sample SAMEA2737850) | human gut metagenome | biome: human gut; feature: human-associated habitat; material: faeces | place: China | collected 2012 ... | reverse complement strand
GGCGGAGATGATCGCCTCCCTCAGCAAGCCGACGGAGGCGGAGATGATCGCCTCCCTCAGCAAGCCGACGGTTTCCTTAGTCATCGGGGACAGCCACTCCATCGGTGTGCCATTGGCGGTGGCGTCAGATTATTCCTTTATCGTGCCGACCGGGACCATGCTGGTGCACCCGGTGCGCATGAGCGGGATGGTGATCGGGACGGCACAGACCTACGAATATTTTGAAATGATCGAGGAACGGATCATAAGCTTTGTATCAGAGCACAGCAGGATCGATCGGGAAAAAATGAAACGGCTCATGCACAATACGAAGATGCTGACGAAGGATCTCGGGACGGTTCTGGTCGGAAAAGAGGCGGTGGAGTGCGGACTGATCGACGGAGAAGGCGGAATCAGGGACGCCATCGAAAAGCTGAATGTGCTGATAAAAAACGACTGACCGAAAATATGTTCGATTTATAATTTCTTACGGTTGCATTTTGGCATTTTTTTTTGTATACTATATTTTGGGGTACTTGCCCCGTAAAGTTAAAGGGGGAAAAGCACTTGGCTGGAACCAGAAAACAAAAAGAAACGACAAAACAATCACAGGCGTCTGCGAGAACAAAAACCACATCAAAGACAACGCAGAAATCTGCACAGACGCCTAAGAATAAGACAACAAGGACAGGGGCGAGAGCTTCCGAAAAGAGAAGAGAAACGAAACCGCAGTATGAGGAAGATACCGGATTCTTACAGTCTGAGGCAGTGATCCTCGGCACCTTCGCGGTATGTGTGCTGTTATTCTTGAGCAACTTCCATATCTGCGGATTCCTCGGTGACTTTTTCAGCCGGATCATGCTGGGCGTGTTCGGCTGTATCGGTTATCTGGCTCCGTTATTGTTGTTCACAGAACTGTTATTCTACGCTTCGAATAAGGGAAATATCCGGGCAGTCTACAAGATGATCGCGGTGGAAGTCCTTCTGATCGTGCTCTGTGGTCTTGCGCAGCTTGTGTTCGGCGGCGGATACCGGGAAGGTCAGACGATCCTCGACATCTATAAGTCCGCCGGAGTAAGTGGACTTGGCGGCGGCGTGATCGGCGGTGTCCTTGTTATGGTTCTCCACACAGCGGTGGGAACCATCGGGGCCTATGTGGTCCTTCTCGTATTTATGATCATCTCACTGGTGTGCATCACGGAAAAATCCTTCGTGTCCGCTGTTAAGAGCGGAAGTGGAAAGGCATATCGGTATGCAAAGGAAGACTACAGCAGAAGAAAAGAGCTCCACGAGGAACGTCAGGAGGAAAAACGCAGACTCCGGGAAGAGCAGCGCGTTCAGGGCGTGGATCTTGCTGCGACCGATCTCTCGAGAACTCCGGATTTCGGTGGAATTGCCGGTGGCTATATGGGCGTTGTGGATGCTGAGGCTGTGTCCGAGGCAGATGAGACGAAACAGGAAATAGATGTTTCCGATACATATAAAGAAGAAACGGCGGATCCGAAGGCGGAGACAGGAAGTATGCAGCCGGATCCTGCAGATATCTTTAAAGGAAAGATCACGATGGGAGGCAGGCCGGTAGAAAATCCGGAGTCTTCCAGTGAGGATCAGAGTAAGGAAGGCCGGTCCGGAGAAGACGCGATGAAGGATGTGGAACGCGTTCCGTTTGAGGAAGATGCTGTCCCGGCCGGAATCCATGAGGATGAGGACGTGTTTATCAGTCATGGGGAGAGTGCCTTTGATGATGAGGATATGTTCCCGGACGAAAAGAAAAGGGAGACAAAGGCCTGGGAGAAAAAACCGAAGGTGTCCGTCTTATCCAATATCCCGGATATCCCGTTAGATGAGCCCGCGGCGGACGATGACGAGATCTTTGAGTCCATGAGAAGGGACACGGAGAGAAGAGCGGACGGACTCCGTGCAGAGAATGCCAAACCAGACAAAATTGCAGAGCCAGACGAAACTGCAGAGACTTCGAAGACGGCAGAGGAGGAAAAAACCGAGTTCCCGGAGACGGAAGAAAATGAAAAGACGGCCGGAATTCCTGTATCCGGAGAAGGATCCATGAGCGATCTTTCAGATGACGAATTTCTCGACACAGAACCTTATGTGGAAAATGAGGACTACTGGATTCAGGCAGCAGAGCCGGGAAGCCGCGCGTATGCGGTGACACACGGCAGCAACGTGAAATCCCCTGAACCTCCTGCCGCTAAGGAACCGTCCGAAGAACACCAACACCGTCAGGTCGTGACCGCGTCCGGAAAAGTCATTGAAACAGATACAGAAGAGATTATAAAGAAAAAGGCGGAAATAAGAAAGCGGGAAGCAGCCGAGAGGGAAGAGGCAGGAAACGAGGTATTAAAGGAGATCCGGCAGACGGAAGAAAAACCGAAGAAACCTTATATGATCCCGCCGCTTGACCTCTTAAAGAAAGGCGCTCCCGTGACGGGGCAGTCGGAACAGGAATTTAAGGATACGGCGATCAAGCTCCAGCAGACATTAAGAAACTTTGGTGTCGGAGTCACTGTTACGAATATCAGCTGTGGGCCGACCGTTACCCGGTACGAACTTCACCCGGAGCAGGGGGTAAAAGTGAGCCGGATCCTGTCGCTGGCGGACGATATCAAGTTAAACCTTGCGGCGGCAGATATCCGTATCGAGGCGCCGATCCCCGGAAAAGCAGCTGTGGGAATCGAGGTGCCGAACAAGGTCAACAGCATGGTCTATCTGCGTGACCTTTTAGAGAGCCCGGAATTTAAAAATCATAAATCGACACTGGCTTTTGCGGTGGGTAAGGACATCGGCGGACAGGTAGTCATTGCAGACCTCGCAAAGATGCCGCACCTTCTGATCGCCGGGCAGACTGGTTCCGGTAAATCAGTAGGTATCAACACGATGATCATGAGCCTGATCTACCGCTCATCCCCGGATGATGTGAAGCTCATTATGATCGATCCGAAGGTGGTTGAACTTTCCGTCTATAACGGAATCCCACATCTGCTGATCCCGGTAGTCACCGACCCGAAGAAGGCGGCCGGTGCCCTCAACTGGGCAGTTGCAGAGATGATGGAACGATACAATAAGTTCGCTTCCTCGAATGTCCGCGACCTGAAAGGGTATAACGCGAAGGTGCAGACTCTGGCGGAGAGCGGGGATATCCCTGCGGACCAGATTCCGAAGAAACTGCCGCAGCTCGTGATCATTATCGACGAGCTGGCGGATCTCATGATGGTTGCCTCAAACGAGGTGGAGGACGCGATCTGCCGTCTGGCACAGCTTGCCCGGGCAGCGGGAATTCATCTTGTTATCGCGACCCAGCGTCCGTCCGTCAATGTCATCACAGGTGTGATCAAAGCGAACGTGCCGTCACGGATCGCGTTCTCTGTTGCGTCCGGCGTGGATTCGAGAACGATCCTCGACATGAACGGCGCAGAGAAACTGTTAGGAAACGGCGATATGCTGTTTTACCCGTCCGGTTATCCGAAGCCGCTCCGTGTGCAGGGCGCTTTTGTATCGGACGGCGAGGTGTCAAATGTAACCGAGTTCTTAAAAGAACAGAACGAGGATACAGGATATAACACGGAAATCGAGAAAAAACTGACCCAGTCCTCCTTAGCCGGAGGAGCGGGCGGACAGAATGAGCGGGACGCATTGTTTACCGATGCGGGCAAGTTCATTATCGAGAAGGATAAAGCGTCGATCGGCATGCTTCAGAGAATGTTCAAGATCGGCTTTAACCGTGCTGCCCGGATCATGGATCAGCTTGCCGAGGCCGGTGTTGTAGGGGAAGAGGAAGGAACGAAGCCAAGGAAGATCCTGATGTCCATGGAAGAGTTCGAAGAATTCCTGGAAGCGGGGTACTAAAGCCTGCGGCTGTTGAAATTGAAATGGCTGCCGGCTGCGGAATCCGCAGATCCACAGAAATGATATGCTACTACAAAAGGAGGATACCGATTATGAAGACCGATATCGAGATTGCACAGGAGACGAAGATGCTCCCGATTACCACCGTTGCGTCCCAGTATGGAATTACTGAGGACGATCTGGAACTTTACGGAAAGTACAAGGCAAAGATCTCCAATGAGCTCTGGCAGGAGATCAAGGACAGACCGGATGGAAAACTCGTTCTGGTGACAGCGATCAACCCGACTCCGGCAGGAGAGGGAAAGACCACAACCAGTATCGGACTTGCACAGGCGATGACAAAGTGCGGAAAGAAAGCAATGCTTGCTCTCCGTGAGCCATCCCTCGGACCGTGCTTTGGAATCAAGGGCGGAGCAGCCGGCGGCGGATATGCGCAGGTCGTTCCGATGGAGGACTTAAACCTTCATTTTACCGGTGATTTCCATGCGATCACGACAGCGAACAACCTGTTGGCAGCACTTCTTGACAACCATATTCAGCAGGGAAATACTCTTGGAATCGACCCGAGACAGATCCTCTGGAAGAGATGTCTTGACATGAACGACCGTGTGCTGAGAAACATTGTAGTGGGACTCGGCGCAAAGGCAGACGGTTTCGTCCGCGAAGACCATTTTGTGATCACGGTTGCCTCCGAGATCATGGCGATCCTCTGTCTGGCAACGGATATGAAAGACTTGAAGGAGCGCCTCGGAAGAATCATTGTAGCGTATAATTTTGCGGGTGAGCCGGTGACAGCGAAGGATCTCAACGCGGTCGGCTCCATGGCATCTCTCTTAAAGGATGCCATCAAACCGAATCTGGTACAGACCTTAGAGCACACGGGAGCTCTTGTACATGGCGGACCGTTTGCGAATATCGCCCACGGCTGCAACAGCGTTATGGCGACAAGAACCGCATTAAAGCTTGCGGATGTGGCGATCACAGAGGCAGGATTCGGCGCAGATCTCGGCGCAGAGAAATTCTTTGATATTAAGTGCCGCAAGGCGGGGATCCATCCGGATGCCGTTGTTCTCGTGGCTACTGTCCGCGCGTTAAAGTACAACGGCGGTGTTCCGAAGGACCAACTCTCCGAGGAGAATCTTGAGGCATTGAAGAAAGGTATCGTAAACCTTGAGAAACACATCGAGAACATCCAGAAATACCATGTGCCGGTTGTCGTTACTTTAAACTCCTTCCTCACGGACACAGAGGCAGAGTATGAATTTATCCGGAACTTCTGCGAGGAGAGAGGCTGTGAGTTTGCGCTGTCCGAGGTATGGGCAAAAGGCGGAGACGGCGGAATTGAACTCGCAGAGAAGGTAATAAACACCCTGGAGAAAAAGACGAGTGATTTCGCTCCGTTATATCCGGATGAGATGGGAATCTCCGATAAGATCGAGACCATTGCGAAGGAGATCTACGGCGCGGGCAGCGTAAGCTACTCACCGGCGGCAAAAAAGGCGATCGCGAAGATCACAGAGATGGGCTTTGGCGATCTTCCGGTCTGCATGGCGAAGACCCAGTATTCCTTATCCGATGACCAGAAGAAGCTTGGCCGTCCGGAAGGATTTGACCTGACTGTGCGCGATGCGTATGTGTGCGCGGGCGCAGGCTTTGTGGTTGCGCTTACCGGTTCCATCATGACTATGCCGGGACTTCCGAAGAAACCGGCAGCGGACAATATTGACGTGGACGAGAACGGAAAGATCACAGGATTATTCTAAAAAAGCAGTAAGAAAACTCACAGGCGGGCGCATATGTTCCCGCCTGTGTGGGTTATGAGAAAGGATGACGACAGTGGTAATTGGAGATTGGTTAAAACGCATGAAATACGATCTGGTTTGCGGCAGTCTGGACCAGAACGTAGATGAAGTGATCTATGATTCGAGAAAGGCAAGACCGGATTCCGTATTCGTGTGCATTCAGGGCAGCACCAGGGATTCCCACGAGTTTATTCCGGACGTATTAAGGGCTGGCTGTAAAGTTCTTGTGGTAGAAAAAGAAGTGGAAGTACCGGCGGATGTGACTGTGATCCGGGTTGAGAGCGGACGACTCGCGCTGGCGGAGCTTTCTGCGGCGCGATTCGGTTATCCGGCAGAGAAACTGATCACCATCGGGATCACCGGCACGAAGGGAAAGACCACGACGAGCTATATGATCAAGGCGGTCCTTGAGGCAGCCGGAAAGAAGACCGGTCTCATCGGAACGAATGGCGCAGTCATCGGGGATGTGAAATTCCCGACCTCCAATACGACACCGGAATCCTATGTGGTGCAGGATTATTTCCATAAAATGGTGGAAGCTGGCTGTGAGTGCTGTGTGATGGAGGTCTCCTCTCAGGCTTTAATGCTTCACAGGGTCGGCGGGATCATGTTCGACTACGGTCTGTTCACAAATATTTCTCCGGACCATATCGGGCCGAAGGAACACAAGAGCTTTGAAGAGTATCTTTTTTATAAGTCAAGGCTTCTTACTGTCTGCAAAACGGGGATCGTGAATCGTCTGACAGACCACTACGATGAGGTCGTAAAGGATGCGACCTGCAGACTTCTTACATATGCCCTGAATGGAAACGCGGATTTCATGGGTGATGACATTCACTATGCATCAAATCACGATTTTGTGGGAATTGAATTCACAATCCACGGCATGCTTGACGGAAGAGTCCGCGTAGGGATGCCGGGAAAATTCAACGCGGATAATGCTCTGGCGGCGTTGGCGGTCTGCACTCTGGCGCTTTCCGGTGGAAGCGGGGTGCTTGATGATCATACAAAACAGGCAATCCTTGGATCCCTCGTGAAGGTCCGCGTGGATGGTCGCATGGAGATCGCGCACGTATCGAAAAAGTGCAGTGTGATCGTGGATTACGCCCACAATGCGGTCAGCATGGAAAGTCTGCTCACAACACTCCGGGATTATCATCCGAAGCGTCTCGTATGTGTATTCGGCTGTGGTGGAAACCGCGCCAGAGATCGCAGATATTCAATGGGGGAGATCGGTGGAAAGATGGCGGATTTCTGTATCATTACGGCCGACAATCCGCGTTTTGAGAAAAACGAGGACATCATCAAGGACATCGAGGTGGGCCTTGCGAAGACGGACGGAACATATCTTGTGATCCCGGACAGACGGGAAGCAATCTTTTACGCGATCAGGAACGCCGAGGAGGGTGACATGATCGCCATTATCGGAAAAGGCCATGAGGATTATCAGGAGATCGAAGGTGTGAAACATCATTTTCTGGATCGGGAAGTCGTGGAAGAGGCGGTAAATAATGTATGATCGTCCGCAGAGGGACGCAGACTGCAGCAGTAAAGGAGATTGGAAAGGAATGGAGAACGTAAGCGTTCAGGATATCGTCCTTGCCACCGGAGGCGTACTGCTCTCCGGAGATGACGGTGTCATGTTAAACAAGATCCGCCTGGATTCCAGACAGGTTGAGACCGGAGATCTTTTCGTGCCGATCATCGGCGAGAAAGTAGATGCACATAAATTTCTGGAACAGGTTGCCGAAAAGGGAGCCGGTGCGGTGCTTACAAGTGAGCATAAGGAAAAAACGGAAGAAATGGCGGAGACCTCCTGTGCCTGGATCGCTGTGGATGACACGAAAAAAGCACTTCAGGCCGTAGGCCGTTACCTCAGAAAACGTCTGACACTGCCCATTGTCGGTATCACAGGGAGCGTCGGAAAGACCACAACGCGGGAAATGATCGCGGCGGCACTCTCCGCGCGGTTTCATGTATACAAGACTCCGGGCAACAGCAACAGTCAGGTAGGAGTTCCGATTACCGTGTCCGAGATCACAAAAGAAGATGAAGTGGGTGTTCTGGAGCTTGGAATGAGCGAGCCGGGTGAACTTACCGTGATCGCACGGATCGCGAAGCCGGATGTGGCAGTGATCACAAACATCGGGATCACCCACATCGAGCAGCTTGGATCCCGCGAGAATATTTACAGGGAGAAGCTGACGATCCAGGACGGACTTTCCGATGGCGGCATCCTCATCTTAAACGGCGACGATGATATGCTTTGCAGGACCAGGGGAAAGGCCGGTGTGAAGACAGTCTACTATGGCACCGGGGAAACCTGTGATTACCGCGCAGTGGACATCGTCCTCATGGACGGAAAAACGGAGTTTACGGCTGTTCATGCGGGAAAAACCCAGAAAGTCCTCTTGAACGTCATGGGCACACACAATGTGATGAACGCTCTGGCAGCCATTGCGGTCTGCTGTGAACGCGGTATGACGATGGAAGAAGCCGCGGAGGGTCTTCTGACTTTCCATGGATTCAAACACCGCCAGCAGGTCTATGCCGACGGAAGATTTACGGTGATGGATGACTCTTACAACGCGAGTCCGGCATCCATGAAGGCGGCTCTCGATGTGTTTCAGGGACTCACGGGAAAACGCCATATTGCTGTCCTTGCGGATATGAAGGAGCTTGGCGGGAATTATCTGGCCTACCACAGGGAGGTGGGCGAGTACGCGGCCAATTCCGGCGTGGATCTTGTTGTGACGCTGGGCGAGGCATGCAGGAGTCTGGCAGAAGGCGTCCGTGCGGTAAAGGAGATTCCGGTGGTGGAATTTTCAGACTGCGGGGAGATGGTGAAATATCTGGAAGCGGAGATCCGGGACGGAGACTGCGTTCTCTTTAAGGGATCCAACTCCATGGGACTGTCTGCTGTGGCAGATCAATTCGTGGAGATGGCCGGAAGGTAGGAATGGACGGAAGTTTTGAGAAGGGAGGGATCCGAAATGGAACCGTATGCGGATGTCATCATTGATCTTTCCGTAAAAAATGTGGACCGGATCTTCCAATACCGGATCCCTGACCATCTGAAAGAGCTTGTAAAGCCCGGAGTTCAGGTGAACATCCCTTTCGGAAAAGGAAATACCGAACGGAAAGGGATCGTGGTAGGTCTCTCAAAAGAGACAGATTATGACCCTGAAAAAATGAAAGAGCTCCTGGATGTGGAGACAGGCGCTGTCCCGATCCGTACTCAGATGATCTGCCTCGCCTTCTGGATGAAGGACCGCTATTCCACCACGATGAATCAGGCACTGAAGACGGTTCTTCCCGTAAAGGCGAAGGTGATGCCGAGGGAAGAACGTGTGATCGTTTCCTTAAAACCGAAGAATGAGATCGAAACGCTGCTTATAGAAGCGGAAAAGAAGAAATACCGGGCACGGATAAGGCTTTACCGGGCACTTCTTGAAAACGGGGAGCTGCCCTTGAAGCTGACATCCGAAAAGCTCGGCATCACGGCCGCGATGCTGAAACCGTTAGTAGAAAAAGAGATCGTGGACCTGAAAACAGTCAAAAAAGAACCGGGAGCAGGAAACAGATTTCCAGAGACCGGACCTGTCGCCCTGAATCAGGAACAGAAGAACGCGGCAGAGACCGTGATCCGGGACTATGATTCCGGACAGCGTAATACCTATCTGCTCTACGGAATCACGGGAAGCGGCAAGACGGAGGTCTACATGGAACTCATCGACCACGTCCTCCGGAAAGGCCGACAGGCCATCGTCCTGATCCCGGAGATCTCCCTGACTTACCAGACTGTGATGCGTTTTTACCGGCGATTTGGAAACAGGGTTGGGATCATGAATTCCAGACTTTCGGCTGGGGAGCGCTACGAGCAGTCGGAGAGGGCGGCAAACGGGGAGATTGATATTATGATCGGTCCGCGCTCCGCTCTTTTCACGCCGTTTCCGGATCTGGGACTCGTCATCATCGACGAGGAACATGAGGGAGCTTACAAGAGTGAGACGGCGCCGCGGTACGATGCCAGGGAGGTTGCAAAGGTCCGGGCAGATATGAGCCGGGCAGCCGTAGTCTTAGGCTCTGCGACACCGTCCGTGGAGAGCTATTATCTGGCAGAACAGGGCGAGTATAAGCTTTTGACCCTCACAAAGAGGGCAAAGGAGAACAGCCGTCTGGCGGGGGTCCATATTGTGGATCTGAGAGAAGAACTCGCAGAGGGAAACCGCTCGATCTTCAGCCGGAGATTAAAAGGGCTGATCGAGGACCGGCTGGCGAACAGGCAGCAGGTGATGCTGTTCATGAACCGGCGGGGATATGCGGGCTTTGTGTCCTGCCGCTCCTGCGGAAAGGCGATGAAATGCCCGCACTGTGATGTGAGTCTTACATACCACAAAAACGGACGGTTAAAATGCCACTACTGCGGATTTGAACGGCCGCTGCCGGATCGATGTCCGTCCTGCGGTTCCCCGTTTATCGCGCCCTTTGGGACGGGGACCCAGAAACTGGAAGAATTTACAAAGAGGGAATTTCCAAAGGCCCGGATCTTAAGGATGGATGCGGACACTACGGCAAAAAAAGGGGCTCATGAAGAAATCCTCACCACCTTCGCAGAGGGCGGGGCGGATATTCTCATTGGGACCCAGATGATCGTAAAGGGTCATGACTTCGCGAGTGTGACCCTTGTGGGTGTCATGGCAGCGGATCTCTCCCTCTATGCACCGGACTATAAGAGCGCAGAGCGTACCTTTGAGCTCCTGACTCAGGCATCCGGGCGGGCCGGGCGCGGGGAGCTTCAGGGAGATGTGGTGATCCAGACATATGCGCCGGACCATTATGCAGTATCCTCCGCGGCAGAGCAGGACTATCTGCAGTTTTACCGGCAGGAGCTTCTGTACCGGAAGATGATGGGATATCCGCCCCTTGTAAGACTTTTGACCATCGGACTTTCCTCAAAGAGGGAGGCGGATGTGATCCGTGCGTCAGAGGATATGAAACGGGTCATTCTGAGGGAATATGCACTGGATGGACTGAAGGTCATCGGTCCGGTGGAGGATTCCCCCTACAAACTTAATGATAATTACAGAAAAATTTTATATATGAAACATGAAAGTTATGATATACTATTAAAAGTCAGAAATTGCGCCCGGAAGCGGGAGAACATCCCGGATCTTTTCCGGAATGTGTTCGTCCAGTACGATCTGACTTAGTAGTTTTCGATAAAAAATTGAGAGGAAATAAGATAAAATGGCAATCAGACAGATCAGAACCATCGGAGATGAGATCCTTACAAAAGAGTGTAAGCCGGTAAAGGAAATGAATGAGAGGACCCTTGAGCTCATCGAAGATATGTTTGAGACAATGTATGAGAATAACGGCGTCGGCCTTGCCGCACCGCAGGTGGGTGTCCGCAAGCGCGTCGTGGTTATCGATGTGGAGGACGGAAACCAGTATGTGCTGATCAATCCGGAGATCCTCGAGACGAGCGGAAGCCAGACCGGTCAGGAAGGCTGCTTAAGTGTTCCGGGAAAATGCGGACAGGTGACCCGCGCGGATCATGTAAAGGCAAAAGCTCTCAATGAGAATATGGAAGAGTATGAGATCGAGGCAGACGGACTTCTCGCGAGATGCATTCTCCACGAGTGCGACCATCTGGATGGAAAACTTTACGTCGATCTCGTAGAAGGCGAACTTCAGGATACAGCCGGAGAGGATGAGGAATAGTATGCGTATTGTTTTTATGGGAACGCCGGACTTTGCGGTTCCGACGCTGACTGCTCTCATTGAGGGCGGACATGAAGTTGTGGCTGTGGTGACACAGCCGGATAAGCCGAAGGGGCGCGGAAAAGCCGTCCTTATGACTCCTGTAAAGGAAAAAGCGATCGAGTATGAAATCCCGGTATACCAGCCGGTAAAGGTGCGGGATCCGGAATTTGTGGAGCTTTTAAAAACGATGGCACCGGATGCCATCGTTGTCGTCGCATTTGGCCAGATCCTTCCGAAGTCCATTCTGGATCTTCCGAAATACGGCTGCGTGAATGTACACGCGTCCCTGCTTCCGAAATACCGCGGGGCTGCCCCGATCCAGTGGGCGGTCATTGACGGTGAGAAGGAGAGCGGAGTGACGACCATGATGATGGATGTGGGGCTGGATACCGGCGATATGCTGGAACAGAAAGCGATCCCGTTAGATGAGAAAGAGACTGGCGGAAGCCTGTTTGACAAGCTCTCTGCCCTCGGTGGATCCATGATCTTATCCACTCTAAAGGGACTGGAAAACGGAACGATCACGAGAACTCCGCAGGGAGAGTCCGGTACTTCCTACGCGAAGATGCTCACGAAAGAAATGGGACATATCGACTGGACGAAGGACGCGGTGTCCATTGAACGTCTTGTCCGCGGCTTAAATCCGTGGCCAAGCGCATATACATCATATGCCGGAAAGACGATGAAAATCTGGTCAGCAGAGGTTACGGATCTTCCGGGAGAAAGAGCTCCGGGAAAGATTCATGTGACAAAGGACCGGCTTTTTTTTGAGACCGGAGAGGGTGTCCTTGATGTAAAGGAGCTTCAGCTTGAGGGAAAGAAGCGGATGGATACAGCTTCCTTCCTGCGCGGTTTCCAGATGGAAGACGGAAGTTTCTGCGGATAAGCTTCGCGGGTGATGCCGCGGGCGGTCCTGAAAAATCCGGCTGAAAAGCCGGCTGCCGGGACGACAGAAACGAGATCGAAAGGAGAGATGTTTTATGTACGGAATGTATGGTTACGGTTATGGTTATGGTCTTGATCCGACGATCATCCTTGTATTGATCGGAGTTGCCCTTTCTCTCTGGGCTCAGGGACGTGTAAATTCCACGTTCTCGAGATATTCCAGAGTCCGCAGCATGACTGGCATGACAGGGGCAGAGGCGGCGAGACGCCTTTTAAATGCGCAGGGAATCTACGATGTGACGGTCCAGCAGATCGCCGGTGAACTTACCGATCACTATGATCCGCGGACGAAGACCGTAAACCTGTCCCAGTCCGTTTACGGAGCGACTTCCGTTGCGGCTATCGGTGTTGCCGCCCACGAATGCGGCCACGCGATGCAGGACAATGAGGGATATGCGCCGTTACGGTTCAGAAGTGCTCTCGTTCCGGTGGCAAACTTCGGCTCCAGTCTTTCCTGGCCGCTGATCCTTTTAGGACTTGTGTTCGGCGGACTTGGTTCTCCGCTGGTGGAGATCGGAATCTTAATGTTCTCTCTGGCGGTGCTGTTCCAGCTTGTGACACTTCCGGTAGAGTACAATGCGTCTGCCCGTGCGGTAAGACTTCTGGATGCACAGGGCATTCTCGCGGGCGAGGAAGTAAACGGGACGAGAAAAGTACTGAACGCGGCGGCACTGACCTATGTGGCGGCAGCAGCGACTTCGATCCTGCAGCTTCTCCGTCTCATAATTCTCTTTGGAGGAAGAAACAGACGTGACAGATAATACGACAAATATCCGGGAGGTCGTCCTTGACGTCCTTCTGGAAGTCCTCGAAAACCATAATTTGAGCCATATTGTTTTAAAGCAGGCACTGGAAAAGTACCTGTTTCTGGAACGTCAGGACCGCGCGTTTATCACAAGATGCGTGGAGGGAACTCTGGAGTACCGGATCCAGATCGATGCAGTGCTTGACCGCTTTTCGAAGGTGAAGACCGCAAAAATGAAGCCGGTGATCCGGGAGATCCTCAGAATGTCGGTCTACCAGATTCTGTATATGGAGCGTGTACCGGACTCCGCGGTCTGCAATGAGGCGGTAAAGCTTGCAAAGAAACGAAAATTCCAAGGTCTTTCCGGATTTGTGAACGGTGTCCTGCGGACGGTCTCCAGAGAAAAAGAGAAACTTGTCTGGAAGGACGCTTCGGAGCGCTATTCGATTCCCCGGTGGATGTTATCCATGTGGGAGGAAATGTATGGAAAAGAGACTTCTGAAGCCATTGCTGCGTCATTTTTAGAAGAACGCCCCCTTACGGTGCGCTTTAATGAGAGCATCTCCCCGGCGGAGAAAACGATCGGAGAGTTGAGAGATCATGGCATTACGGTGGAGGAGTCCGGGATATTTCCGGGGATCGCTTCGATCCGTGGCTTCGACTACTTAGACCGGGTGTGCGCGTTCACGGAAGGAAAGATCACAGTTCAGGATCCAAGCTCCTCCCTTGCGGCACAGATGGCATCTATTGCCCCGGGAGATTTCGTTCTTGACGTGTGCGGAGCTCCGGGAGGAAAGGCCATGCATGCGGCAGATCTTTTAAAAGGTACCGGCATGGTGGAAACGAGAGATGTGAGCGGGAGAAAGACGGATCTCATTGAGGAGAATATCATGCGCTGCGGCTTCCGGAACATTCGCACGAACGTTTGGGACGCGACAGTTCTGGATCCGTCTATGGTGGAGCAGGCAGATGTGGTTCTGGCAGATCTCCCATGTTCCGGTCTCGGAATTATCGGAAAGAAACCGGATATCAAAGAGCGGATGACGAGAGATGAGATCAAAAATCTCGCGAAGCTGCAGAGGGAGATCCTTTCTGTGGTGACTCAGTATGTAAAACCTGGTGGAACGCTTGTTTACAGTACCTGTACGATCACTGAGGAAGAGAATGAAGAAAACGCGGACTGGATCGAGAAGCATCTGGCGTTTGAAAAGAAGGGGATTGCAGATCTCCTGCCGGAGGCTCTTAAGAGTTCCTGCGAGGAGAACAGGATCCAGCTTCTTCCGGGACTCCATCCCTGCGACGGCTTCTTTATCTCTGTGTTCAAAAAGAAGAAATAATACTGCGCAGGTTCTGAATCCGCGGACATGACTGCCTGCGGATCCGTTAAAAACGGATTTATGTGGAAACATGACAGAACCAAGGTTTTTGGAGAATCGAGAATGGAAAAGAAAGACCTGAAATCAATGACACTGGAAGAACTGACAGAGTTCGTGAAGGAGCTGGGTGAAAAACCGTTCCGGGCAAAACAGTTATACCAGTGGATGCATGTAAAATTAGCCGAGTCTTTAGACGAATGTACGAACCTTCCGAAGTCGCTTAAGGAAAAGCTTTCGGAATACAGTACATACACGTCCCTTAAGACCGTAAAGATGCTGGAATCGGGGATCGACGGGACAAGAAAGTATCTGTTCGGTCTCGATGACGGAAACGTGATCGAGAGCGTCCTGATGAAATATCACCACGGAAATTCTGTGTGTATTTCCTCTCAGGTGGGCTGCCGCATGGGCTGCCGGTTCTGTGCGTCCACTCTGGACGGACTCACAAGAAACTTACGTCCTTCGGAGATGCTGGATCAGATCTACCGGATCCAGAGATCCACGGGAGAGCGTGTCTCCAACGTTGTGGTCATGGGAAGTGGTGAGCCGATGGATAACTATGATAACCTGATCCGGTTTATCAGGCTTCTTTCCGATGAAAACGGTCTGAATATCAGTCAGAGAAACATCACAGTATCCACCTGCGGGATCGTACCAAAGATCTTAAAGCTTGCGGAGGAAGGTCTTTCCATTACTCTGGCACTTTCCCTTCATGCGCCGGACGATGAGACGAGAAAGACTCTGATGCCCATCGCCAACAGCTACTCCTTATCGGAGGTGCTTCCGGCATGTAAGGAATATTATAAAAAGACAGGAAGACGCCTGACCTTTGAGTACAGTCTTGTACAGGGCGTCAATGATAACCTTGACGAGGCAAAGCGCCTGACTGCGCTTTTAAAGGATATGCAGGGACACGTGAACCTGATTCCGGTAAACCCGATCAAGGAACGCGACTTCAAACAGTCCAATCGGGATGCTATTGACGCGTTCAGGGGTTACCTTGAAAAACACGGCATCAACGTTACGATCCGCAGGGAGATGGGCCGCGATATCGGCGGTGCCTGCGGACAGCTTAGAAAGAGCTATCTGAGTGAGGAGGAATCGTCATGATCTCTTACGCGAAGACAGACACCGGTCTTGTGAGAAGATCCAATCAGGATTTCCTGTTTGCAGCGGATCAGCCGGTGGGACCGCTTCCGAATCTGTTCATCGTGGCAGACGGAATGGGCGGACATAAGGCCGGGGATTTCGCGTCCCGGTATGTCGTGGAACATATGAAAGAATATATTGAAAATTCTGATCTGGCCAGTCCTGTGATGATCCTCAGAAAAGCTCTGGAGAAGACGAATCAGGGGCTCTTTGAGGAAGCTCAGGGAAACCCGGACCGGGAAGGAATGGGGTCCACTCTGGTTGCCGCTACGATCGAGGGCGACATGATGTACGTGGCAAATGTGGGGGACAGCAGACTTTATCTTTTGCGGGACAGTCTTGCACAGATCACGAGAGACCATTCCCTTGTGGAAGAGATGGTCGCGAGAGGAAAAATGGAGCGGGACAGCGAGTCCTACCGAAGTCAGAAGAACATTATTACCCGCGCCATGGGAATCGGAAACCGGGTGGAGGCGGATTTCTTTGAAGTGCCGCTTCTTGAGTGTGACTGTATTCTGCTCTGCTCTGACGGATTGACGAACATGGTGGATGATGCCGAGATCAGCCGGGTCTTAAAGACAACGGATACGCTGAAAGAGAAGACGGAAGCGTTGGTTGACGAGGCAAACCGGAACGGAGGAAAGGACAACATTGCGATTGTCCTTGTAGAACCTCAGATAAGTGAGGTGAAGCTATGATTTTATACCCTGGAACGATGCTGCAGGACCGATATGAGATTCTGGAAAAGATAGGTTCCGGCGGAATGTCAGAGGTCTATAAAGCAAAATGCCATAAATTAAACCGTCTGGTCGCGATCAAGGTACTGAAATCGGAGTTTACTTCCGACGCGACCTTTGTCAGTAAATTTAAGATGGAAGCTCAGGCAGCGGCCGGACTTTCACACCCGAATATTGTCAATATATATGATGTCGTGGATGAGGGAGACATCCACTTTATCGTTATGGAGCTCGTAGAGGGAATCACCTTAAAGAGCTATATCACGAAAAAAGGTCATCTGGATGTAAAGGAAGCCATCGGGATCGCGATCCAGGTAGCCTCCGGAATCGAAGCAGCCCATGAACAGCATATCATTCACCGTGATATCAAGCCTCAGAATATGCTGATCTCCATGGATGGAAAGGTGAAGGTAGCGGACTTCGGAATTGCGAGAGCTGTGTCGTCCCAGACCATGAATGCGGCGACAGTTGTGGGATCTGTCCACTATATCTCCCCCGAACAGGCGAGAGGCGGATACAGCGATGAGCGGAGCGACCTGTATTCCTTAGGTATCACCATGTTTGAGATGGTCACCGGCCATGTTCCGTTTGAGGGGGACAACACGGTGACGGTCGCGCTGGCACATCTGGAAGAACCAATGCCGGATCCCAGAATGTTGAATCCGGATGTGTCCCCAAGTCTTGCGAGGATCATCTTAAAATGTACGGAAAAGAGACCGGAGCGCCGATACCCGAACGCGGCGGCCGTGATCAGTGACCTGAGAAGAGCACTTTTAAATGATGATGACCCGACTATCGGCGCCGTTAAAGAGGAAGACCACAGCTCCGATACCATCGTCATCAGCCCAAAAGAACTGAATCTGATCAAGACGAGAAGTGGGGAACGGATCCGGGAGTCAAAGCCGGTAAAAGAGATCCGTGAGCGCAGGGAACGGCGGGATCTGGAAAAGCGGTATGATCAGCCGGAGAACGCGAAGAAGGAACCGAAAAAGAATAAAGTGGATGATGAAGCCACAGGACTGGAAAAGATCCTGACAGGCTTAGGCGTGGCGGCAGCCATCGTCATTGTCGCGGTTGTGATCGTGTTTGTCCTGAAGCTTGGCGGTCTGTTCAGAAGCAGCACTCCGGAGGATCCGACAAAAACCGTTTCTGAGGAAGCTATGACGGAAGAAGCGAAGACAACTGCGGCATCGGAGACTGTTATCAGCCAGAAGGAAGTCTATATGCCGAAGCTTGTGGGCCACTCCGAGGAGGAAGCCGAGAAGATCTTACAGGGACTCGATCTCACCATGCAGGTAGAGCAGAAAAACTCGGATGAAGTGGAAAAAGGCATAGTCATCTCACAGAAGGAAGAGCCCGATACCGTGATTCCGCGTTTCTCCAAGGTAACTGTTGTCATCAGCGCGGGTTCTGATAAGGTTGATCTCTCAGAACTTGGCCTTTCCGGAATGACACTGGAAACGGCGGTCCGCCTGTTGGAGGGAAAGAATTTAAAAGCAGATGTTCGGGAGGAAGCCAGCGAGGAGGTGGCTTCCGGAACGATCATCCGCTATGAACCGGAGGAAAAAGTGGCCCTCGGAAGTACCGTAACCTTATATGTGAGTACGGGACCGGAGGAGGAATTCGTTCCAGTACCGAATCTTTATGGAAAGACGGACGCGGAGGCGGCAGCACTTCTTTCCGCGGCAGGACTTGTGACCGGAGAGGTTTCAAAGGAGTACGACAGCACGATCTCGGCCGGTCACGTCATCAGTCAGGGCGTTGAGGCAGGAACTCAGGTAGCACCTGGGGATACCGTGGATTACACTCTGAGTCTTGGGCCGGAAGCTCCGAAAAAACAGTTTATTGCATCTCTGGATGCAAGCTATCCGCTTCAGGTCTCCTATGGACCGGGGGCAGCGTCCTCCGAGATCCAGATCCTGATCCGTTTAAAGCAGACGGTGAACGGCAAAGTGACCTATACGAAGCTTGCGGAGCCAAAGTCTTACAGCGCGGACACAACCCTGAATATCAAGTTAGACAGGATCCGCGGCGCGGACGGCGTACAGACCGGTGAGGTGGAGATCGTGGACCTCACGAACAACGTGGTACTGACATCCTATAATGTGACATTTACGGAGGTTGACGGTTGACTGGAAAGATCATAAAGGGAATTGCCGGATTCTATTACGTACATGACGGCGTTTCCAAAGTATACGAGTGTAAGGCAAAGGGCGTATTCCGGAACCGGAAGATCAAGCCTCTTGTGGGCGACAATGTGGAGTTCGACGTGCTTTCTGAGGAGCAGAGCCTCGGAAACATCGCGGAGATCCTTCCGAGGGAGAACTCCCTGATCCGTCCGGCAGTGGCGAACATCGATCAGGCAATGATCGTGTTTGCCGTCGCTGACCCGGAACCGAATTTAAACCTTCTGGACCGCTTTCTGGTTACGATGGAAGCCCAGAATGTTCCGGTGGTGATCTGCTTTAATAAGACAGATCTCGGAAAAGAGGGTGAGGCAGAACGACTTGCTGGAATCTATCGGGATGCCGGATATGATGTCCATCTGTCCTGTGCTCTGGCGGGGGAAGGGATCGAGGCGATCCATGACCTCTTAAGGGGGAAGACAACGGCACTTGCCGGCCCGTCCGGTGTTGGAAAATCATCCCTGACAAACAGGATCCAGCCGGAGGCGGAGATGGAGACGGGGGCCGTCAGTGAGAAGATCCGCAGGGGTCGCCATACCACAAGACATTCGGAGCTGTTCTTCGTCGAGAAGGAGACCTTCGTGATGGACACGCCGGGCTTCAGCTCCATCTTTGTCGACAATATGAAGCCGGAAGAGTTAAAGGATTTCTTTCCGGAATTTGAGGCCTACGAGCCGGAATGCCGGTTTTTGGGCTGTGTCCATGTGGGAGAACGGGAGTGCGGCGTCAAGGAGGCCGTAAAAGCAGGAAAGATTGCGGATTCCCGGTATGAAAATTACCGGCTGATCTATGAAGAACTGAAGAGTAAAAGGAGATATTAAGATCATGTATATATTAGCGCCATCGATTCTTTCAGCAGACTTTTCAAAACTTGGTGAAGATGTAAAGACAGTTTCTGACGCGGGAGCGCAGTACATCCATCTGGATGTGATGGATGGAGCGTTTGTCCCGAGCATTTCCTTCGGTATGCCGGTGATCTCATCCCTCAGAAAGACAACAGACCGTGTGTTTGATGTCCATATGATGGTGGAGGAGCCGGGAAGATATGTAAATGATGTCAGAAAGGCCGGCGCGGATATCATCTGTGTCCATCAGGAAGCCTGTCTTCATCTGGACCGTACCATCAACCAGATCAAGGAGACCGGTGCCAGAGCAGCTGTTGCGTTAAACCCGGCAACTCCGGTCGAGACACTTTCCTGTATCTTAAAAGAAGCAGATATGTTTCTGATTATGTCCGTAAATCCGGGATTCGGAGGACAGAAGTTTATCCCGTATACGTTAGAGAAGATCAAAAAGCTCCGCGGCATGTTAGATGAGGCCGGACTCACCACCGATATTGAGGTGGACGGCGGCGTGAATGCGGCAAATGTCAGAGAGGTTCTCGATGCAGGCGCGAACGTGATCGTTGCGGGTTCCGCGGTGTTTAAGAACGATGCGGCAGCGAATACGAAGGAGTTCCTGAAGATCTTTGAGGAGTATTCCGCAAGATAAGGGGCCGCACCCGGCGTGAGGATGTGCCATGGATAGGGGAGAGGCAGATAATATGAATGCAGACAGAAGAGAAATGACGGATACCTGCCTGATCGTGTCGGGCGGACCGACGGACCGGAAATTTGCTGCGGAATTCGTGAAAAATCGGAAATATCCCTATGTGATCGCAGTGGACGCGGGTCTTGCCGTCTGCGAGGAGCTGGGGCTTGTGCCGGACCTTGCGGTGGGCGATTTTGATACCTTCGGGCTGGAACGGATGGAAGAACTCAAAAAAGAAGAGGGGTGGGCTACGGATGTCCATAAGCCGGAGAAGGATGAGACGGACACGGATCTTGCGGTCCGCTCCGCACTCCGGGCAGGGTTTCATACCGCCCATGTTCTGGGAGCCACAGGGGGCAGGCTGGATCATGAGCTTTCCAATATCCATCTGATGCGGGCGGCGAAGGATGCAGGACTTTTCATGGAGATCTATGATGCAAAAAACCGTATCTTTCTCCTGACACCGGATGATGAGGAATATTCCGTTTTTTTGAAAGACCGGATCTACGGGAAATATGTCTCCTTTCTTCCGCTTACGGAGACCGTTCTTGGAATCACGCTGGATGGATTTAAATATCCGCTGCACAATAAGGACATCTCGATCTTAGAGGATCCCAGTCTCTGTGTCAGCAATGAGATTCCAGGGGAGCGGGCAAAGATCACGTTCCGGAAAGGGATCCTGATCTGCGTGGAGTCAAGAGATTAAAGAGAACACCGCGTGAAAATATCAGCGTGAAAAAGCAAAAAAGAAGGATGATATACGTTGCAGTCTGCAATGTTGCGGCGAGGAAAACAGACTGGACTGTATAAAAAAAACAAAACTGGACATTTCATACAATCCACTCGCATGCTACCATGGGTATCAGGATGACAGAAAGGCTTTCCGGATGATCCATTCAGAAATCCATGAACCGATCATGAAAATATGAGCGGTTCTGCCTGTCAGTAACATACGAGGGGAGATCTTACTTATGAGAGAAAAGAATGGACAGTTAATGAAAATTGCGCAGGCTGGCCTGATGGCGGCGCTCTGCTATATCGGATATGCCGTGTTCCCGGCGATCTCAGCCAGCGGAACGAAGATCCATATCGGAAACGCATTTGTTGTGCTTTCCGCATATCTTCTCGGCGGCGTTTACGGTGGACTTTCCGGTGCTGTTGGCTTATCCATTGCTGATATCGTTGGCGGCTATGCGGCATCTGCACCGAGAACTTTTATCACAAAGCTTGTGATCGGTCTCATCGTAGGCTTCGTTGCCCACAGGATCGCAAAGCTTTCCGATGAACATGACCATGCCTATGTGATCCGCTGGTCTGCGATCGCGGCTGTCTGTGGTCTCGGTTTTAACTGCTTCTTTGAGCCGGCATTAAAGTATGTATGGTATACCTTATTATTCCCGAACGCTGATAAAGCAGCATCTGCGATCAAAGCGCTGATAGCGATCACAACGTACACCACGATCATCAACGCGGTGATCAACTCCGTGATTGCAGTCGTTCTTTATGCGGCGCTTCGCCCGGCGTTAAAAAAGGCAGGTTTTATCACTGCGGAGAGAGCTTAATTAAAAAGATTGGAAGATAAATTCATGCAGAAGAAAATTGCTGTGATCAATGATCTTTCAGGTTATGGCCGCTGTTCATTAACAGTGGCTATTCCTGTTTTATCCGCGATGGGTCATCAGTGCTGTCCGATACCGACGGCGATCCTTTCAAACCATACGGAATTTCCGGTTTACTTTTTCGATGACTATACGGAAAAAATGACCACATATACGGACAAATGGAAAGAACTTGGACTTTCCTTTGACGCGATCGCAACGGGATTTCTTGGGTCGGAGGCCCAGATCGGGATCGTCATGGAGATCGTTCAGAAATTAAAGGCAGAGAAAACGTTTGTTGTTGTGGATCCGGTGATGGGAGACCATGGACATGCCTATGAGACTTATACACCGGAGATGTGCGAGCAGATGAAGGAACTTGTCTGCATGGCGGATGTTGTTCTTCCGAATGTGACGGAGTGCTGTATCCTCACGGATACTCCATACAGGGAGGAAAACTGGACGAGAAAAGAACTCTTAAATATGGCGATGATGCTGCGGCTCATGGGCGCGAAATCTGTGGTCATCACAGGAGTGCGGGAGGGAAGCTGCTACACCAATGTGGTTCTGGAGCAGGGACAGTACGATGCAAAATTTATCCGGACAAGGTCCTCCGGTGGAGAGCGTCCGGGAACCGGAGATGTATTTTCCTCTGTTGTGGCGGGCGCGTTATTAAACGGGAAGTCCCTCCCGGAGGCGGTGAGCCAGGCAGCAGGATTCGTAAAAGAGTGCATAAAAGTCTCCGATGAGGAGCAGATCCCTCACGCGAACGGTGTTTGTTTTGAGAAGATTCTTGGTAAACTGATAAAAAAGTAGGAGAAATCCCCTTCCTTTTCTCAGCAAAATATGTTATATTTTTACCAAAGCGTGTTTTTACACGGCAATAAGGAGAAAAGCTCATGTTAGATTTAAGATTTGTAAGAGAAAATCCGGAAATCGTAAAGCAGAATATCCGGAATAAATTTCAGGACGCGAAGCTTCCGTTAGTAGACGAAGTGATCGAACTGGACGAGGAGAACAGAAAAGTAAAGAAGGAGGCTGATGACCTCCGCGCAAGCAGAAATAAGATCTCCAAGCAGATCGGCGCATTGATGGGACAGGGCAAGAAGGAAGAAGCTGAGGAAGTTAAGAAGCAGGTTACAGCAGCTTCCGACCACCTTGCTGAGCTGGAGGAGAAAGAAAAAGATCTCGAGGAGCGCATCAAGAAGATCATGATGACGATCCCGAATATCATCGACCCGTCCGTACCGATCGGTAAAGATGACAGCGAGAACGTAGAAGTTCAGAAGTACGGTGATCCGGTCGTTCCGGATTTTGAGATCCCGTACCACACAGAGATCATGGAGAAATTTAACGGCATCGATCTTGATTCCGCAAGAAGAGTTGCCGGCAATGGTTTCTACTATTTAATGGGTGATATCGCGAGACTTCACTCCGCAGTGATCGCATACGCGAGAGATTTCATGATCGAGCGTGGATTCACGTACTGTGTACCGCCGTTTATGATCCGCAGTGATGTTGTTACAGGTGTTATGAGCTTTGCTGAGATGGATGCTATGATGTACAAGATCGAGGGTGAGGATCTCTACCTGATCGGTACAAGTGAGCACTCCATGATCGGTAAATTCATCGACCAGATCATTCCGGAAGAGGAACTTCCGAAGACCTTAACAAGCTATTCTCCGTGCTTCCGTAAGGAGAAGGGTGCGCACGGCATCGAGGAGCGCGGCGTATACCGTATCCACCAGTTTGAGAAGCAGGAGATGATCGTTGTCTGCAAGCCGGAAGAATCCAAGATGTGGTTCGACAAGTTATGGCAGAACACGGTAGATCTGTTCCGTTCCATGGATATCCCGGTTCGTACCTTAGAGTGCTGTTCCGGTGACCTTGCTGACCTGAAGGTAAAATCTGTTGACGTTGAGGCCTGGTCTCCGAGACAGAAGAAGTACTTTGAGGTAGGAAGCTGCTCCAACCTTGGTGACGCTCAGGCAAGACGTTTAAGAATCCGTGTAAACGGACCGGATGGAAAGAAATATTTCGCACATACCTTAAATAACACAGTTGTAGCCCCGCCGAGAATGTTAATCGCTTTCCTTGAGAACAACTTACAGGCAGACGGTTCTGTAAGAATTCCGGAAGTATTAAGACCGTATATGGGCGGAAAGACAGAGATCAAATAAATAAGGATTTGTAAAGCTGTGGCGATTCATTTTGTCACAGCTTTTTCAGTTGCAGGACAGATCCGGAAACTGACAGAATAACCGGGATTTTTGTCACGCAGAGCATATTACGAAGGAGATGAGATCCATGCCGGCAGCATTTGCGCATGATCTATACGGGAGAAAAGTATATATGGAGGCCGATCCGGTCATTAAACGGATCATAAAGAAGGAGCGGTACTGCTTTCTTTTAGGGGTTCACGGGCCGGATATCTTGTTTTTTTACAAAGCACTTGGAAAAAACAAGGTGAACCAGAAAGGCGTGCGGATGCACGGCGAACCCGCTGCAAAGCTCATGGAACGTGGCCGGATGTTGGTACGTGAGGCCGAGACAAAGGACGAGAGAGACGAGATGATTGCGTATCTCATGGGTGTTGCCTGCCATTTCTGTCTCGACAATCGCGTCCACGCTTACGTGAACGCAGAGGAGAAGCGGACCGGAATCACCCACGCGGAGATCGAGACGGAGTTAGAACGGAGACTTTTGGAGCGGGAACATATGCGTCCGCTGCACTCGAACCTCACCTGCCATTTAAAGATCACAGCCCAGACCGTGCGGGCCTCATCAAGGCTTTTCGATGAGGATCCCATCAAGGTGGCAAAGGCGATCATGAGCTTCCGTACTATGAACCGTCTGTTTATCAACTCGAGTGAGAGGACGAAAAGGCTCTGCTGCTTCCTGCTGCGTTTTACAGGAAGCTATGGGGTCATTCACGGCATGTTTATGAGGAAACAGCCAACGCAGGGCTGTGAGGCCATCACAGACCATCTGGAAAGCGAATTTAACGAGGCAGTCCCTAAAGGGGCAGAGCTTTTGAGCGATCTGCTTACATACCTGAGAGGAAAAGGACCGTTGCCGGAAATCTTTCAGGGGAATTTTAACGGTCAATAGGAATGTGCGGCAGAATCTGAAGGCAGCTTGCATGTCAGCCGGAAAGGCTGGAAAGGCTGCACAAAATTGAAGAAATAAAACATAAAGGAGAAGAACATGCAGGGAATGATCTATGGGATCGGAGTGGGACCGGGGGACCCGGAGCTCATGACATTAAAGGCGGTGCGTCTGCTCCGGGAGGCGGACGTGATCGCGATTCCGGGGAAAGAAAAAGAGACATGTACCGCGTATCAGATCGCTCTGGGGGCGGTCCCTGAGATCGATGAAAAGGAGATCATCCCTGTGGTATTCCCGATGACGAAGAACGAGTCGGTGCTGAAGGAGAGCCATGAGGCGGCGGTGAAGAGCCTGTCAGCCCTCATGGATCAGGGAAAGACCGTGGCGTTTTTGACACTGGGGGATGTGACGGTCTATTCCACATATGGCTATGTCCATAAAAAGCTTCTGGCTCTGGGATACGAGTCTGTCCTGATTAACGGAGTCCCGTCTTTCTGCGCGGCGGCGGCAAAGCTCGGGATCTCCCTGGGGGAGAAGGCGGAGTCCATCCATATCCTGCCGGGCTCCTATCCGGTGAAGGATGGGCTGAAGCTTTCAGGGACAAAGATCTTGATGAAATCCGGGAAAAAGATCGCGGATGTGAAGCGGGAGCTTCTTCTCACGGAGTGTCCTGCCTGGATGGTGGAAAACTGCGGGATGGAGGGTGAGCGGCTGATACGAAGTGCAGCCGACATCACGGAAGACGCGGGATATTATTCCCTTATTATCGCAAAAGACAGGGAGGAACAGTAAAGGATGGGAGCAATAAAACGCCGGACGGTCCGGATCGGAACGCGAAAGAGCAGGCTGGCGCTTGTGCAGACAAACATGGTGGCGGAGGCAATCGAGGCCGCATGCCCGGAGGTAAAATGTGAGTTGGTTCCCCTGATGACAAAGGGCGATAAGATCTTAAAGACCTCTCTTGTTGCTTTTGGAGGAAAAGGGGCCTTTGTGGAGGAGTTTGAGCAGTCCATTTTAAACGGGGATATTGATCTTGCGGTCCACAGCGCGAAGGACATGCCAATGGACTTGAGCGACGGGCTCTGTATTGGGGCCGTCTTAAAGCGGGAAGATCCGAGGGATGTCTTTGTGACGGTAAAGGGTCGTACTCCGGAGCGGAGTCCCAGGATTATCGGAACGGGAAGTCCGAGACGCCAGGTGCAGATCATGGAGCGCGGGGATGTGGAATGCCGTCTGCTTCGCGGAAATGTCGACACGAGACTGGAAAAACTGTACCAGAAGGAGTACGACGGGATCATCCTGGCTGCGGCGGGACTATCGAGGCTGGGACTTTTTGAGGATCCGAGATTTTCCTTTGAGTTTCTTGAAACGGAGAACTTTATTCCAGCGGGAGGACAGGGAATCATCGCCGTGGAGACGAAAAAGGGAAGCGACGTCTTAAAAATCCTGGAAAAATTAAATGACAAAAAGGCAGAACGGGCACTGTTTGCGGAAAGAAAAGTACTGCGCCTTTTAGGTGCCGGCTGTACCGCGGCGGTGGGCGTTTACGCGAAGGAAGAGAACGGGACGTTCCGGATGGACCTTATGCGGGAGACAAAGGGCGGAGTGATCCGCACAAAGGTCTCTGGAGCGTCGGAGAATTCCATGAAGCTTGCGGAACTTCTGGTGAAACAGGGAACCGCGGGGGATATTCCTGCTGGAAAAGCATACCTTGTGGGAGCCGGTCCTGGAAACGGCGGTCTCATCACGGTGAAGGGACAGCAGACATTAAAGGCTGCGGAGGTCCTTGTCTACGACCGGCTTGGCTCCGAGGAACTGCTGACTCTGGTGCCGGAGGACTGTGAGCGGATCTATGTTGGAAAAGAGGCCGGGCACCACATCAAAAAGCAGTCGGAGATCAACCGGATCCTGGTGGAGAAGGCACTGGAAGGAAAGCGCGTCATCCGGTTAAAGGGTGGAGATCCCTTTGTGTTCGGGCGCGGCGGAGAGGAGATCCAGGCGCTCACAGAAGCAGGAATCCCCTATGAAGTGATCCCCGGCGTTACCTCAGCCATCGGGGCACTGGAGGCGGCTGGAATCCCGGTGACCCACCGGAATATCGCGAGAGATTTCCATGTCTTTACGGGACATATCTCCCACGAAGGCGGTGAGGGACTCTCCGGGGATTACAGCCTGTACGCGAAGCTTCCGGGAACCCTGATCTTCCTTATGGGACTCTCGAACCTTGAGGAGATCGTGAAACGTCTCATAGATGGCGGAAAAGACGGGGAGACGCCTGCAGCCGTTGTGACGGACGGAACACTGTCCCGAATGCGCGTTGTCCGGGCATCCTTAAAGGATCTGCCTGAGGCTGTAAGAAAAGCGGGACTTACGCCTCCCGGAATCATCGCTGTGGGTGAGGTCTGTGCCTTCCACTTTACATCCATGGTGCCGGGCGTGCTTACCGGAATCACGGTGGGAGTCACCGGAACAGAGGCCGTTAGAGGACGGATCATAAGCCGCCTGTCCGATGAGGGTGCGAAGACGGTCCGCGCGGGGGAATCCCTTGTGGTACGGGAGTCCATGGAACGGCTGGATCAGGCGTTTGCGGACCTTTCCCGTTACAGATGGGTGATTTTTACGAGCCGGAATGCAGTCCGGATCTTCTTTGACCGGATGCGGGAGAAACATATAGATATCAGAAAACTTGGCGGATTAAAATTTGCGGTTGTTGGGCGCGGAACAGGGGAGTATCTGGAGAGCGTCGGAATCACGCCGGACTTTATCCCGGAGGAATATACAACGAAGGCGCTGGCAGATGGACTTGTCAAATACCTGAAGGAGAATGGAGAGACTTCTGGGGCAAAAACTGCTGCCGCCAATATAGCCTACAGCATTTCCAGTTCAGAAAATGTCTGTCCGTGTGCTGAGTCAGAAAAATTTCTGATCCCGCGGGCAAAGCAGGGCTCGAAGGTCCTCACGGAGACACTGGCGGAACAGGGATATGCGTTTGATGATATTCCAATCTATGATATCCTGGTGGAGCAGACGGAGCTTGCGAGACTTAAAACTGCCGACTATATCACGTTTGAGAGCGGCTCCGGCGTCCGAGGATTCTTCGCGGGACGTGAGGCGGAAGCGGCATCTCTGTTTGAGACGGTGAGACCAGTCTGCATCGGAAAGGTGACAGCGGCAGTCCTTGCGGAATACGGAGTGAAGAATGCCCTGACAGCTTCCGACTATACAGCGGACGGAATTTTAGAGGTGCTGCTGACGGACAGAAACGAGATCACGAGGTAAACATGGATACCTTTGTATACAAAGACCATAAAAAGTTAAGATGCGGATACACCACAGGGACCTGTGCGGCCATAGCGGCCCAGGGGGCGGTGCGATTTCTGCTCACAGGGTCCTGGAAAGAGACGGAGGAGATCATGACCCCGAAGGGGATTCTGGTGTGTGTTCCTTTGGAAGAGAAAACATCAGGGGCAGACTGGGCGGAGTGCGCGGTCAGGAAGGACGCAGGGGACGATTATGATGTGACGAACGGGATCCTGGTGTATGCGCGGGCGGAGTTTGTGAAAGATAAAAGTTTTTGTGAAAAAGCTCATATGCCGCGCCCGGAAAATTCTGTTTCCGGGTCTGTTCGAGAAAGATCAGAAAACTGTTTGAAGTTGAATGTGGGAAAGAGGCAGGAAACAGAACGGCCTGTTCAGCGCAACGTGGAATCCCGGGAAGATCTCATCAGAATCGACGGCGGTATCGGTATTGGCCGCGTCACAAAACCCGGTCTCGACCAGCCGGTAGGCGCGGCAGCGATCAACTCTGTGCCGAGAAAGATGATCCGGGATGCCGTCTACGCCCTTTTGGAGGAAGCCGGGGAGCTTTTTCCGGTATCGATCACCATATCGATCCCTGCAGGCGTGGAAGCTGCAAAGAAGACCTTCAATCCTGTTCTCGGCATCGAGGGTGGGATCTCCGTTCTCGGGACCAGCGGGATTGTGGAGCCCATGAGTGAGGAAGCGCTTGTCGAGACGATCCGTACCCATCTAAATGTCTTAAAGGCAGAGGGCAGAAAATGGGTGATCGCAGTGCCTGGAAATATGGGCGCGGGATTTTTAGAGAGGTATCTCGTAGAACATGGTAAATTCTGTACCGATGCTCATCAAGGGAGTAACGCGGCGGACACGGATGCTGCTGTTGAGGCAGAACAGATGGCTTATGGAGAATTATCAACGGGAACAGAACCATCACTTCTGGAAGGATTTATGAATTCCCTCGTCACCATGAGCAACTTCGTCGGCAAGACCATTGACCTTGCCGCGGAACTGGGCTTTTCCGGTATCCTGATCGCCGGTCACATGGGAAAACTCGTGAAGATCGGAAACGGGATCATGAACACCCACTCTAGGGAGGCGGATGGTCGCATGGACACGATGCTGTCCTGCGCGTTATCTGCCGGAACCGAGGACCTGGAACTCCTTAGAAAGATCCAGAGATCCAACACGACGGATGAGGCGATGGATCACTTAAAACAGGCGGGAATCATAGAGGACACGATAAACGTATTCTTAAAGCGTGCCGACTGGCACCTTACCCATCGATCTAGGGACGAGGTGAGGACGGGAATGATCGTCTTCGGGACAAAGGGGGAGTATCTGGGAGAGACGGAAGGCGCGGACGCGATCCTGCAGTCAGCGTTGAAAGAGCTGGATCAACAAGCTTCCACTTAGCGCTGAAAGAACTGAAACAATAAGTTTTGGAACAACGCATGAAAGTTACGGTCTCTGATCATTCATCGAAATTAAAGGAAACACTATGGAAAACAGGCAGAAAAATTACGGGAGCGTCCATGACACAAAGGCATCCATGATGTATAACCGCTTCCTGAAACAATACAACGATTGGCTTTCCGGCGGACCGATCCCGGATACCGGAAATCAGGATACAAAGTATTTTCTGGGCCAGCAGCGGAAGCGGTTGGAAAAACGCGGACTTCACAGAGATTCATCCATAGAACTCCGGGGTCTTCTGGCCTCAGCCGGCGCGATCCCGCCGAAGGTCGGAAAGAAATATACGAATGTGACAGAATTCCGCACGGCGCAGAGAAATACGACATATTCCAGGGGTGGACGGATCATCGGAAAATTCCGGAAGAAAGAGATCTTATACCAGACGATCACCTTCGCGAATGAGGCGACGGTAGACGGAACGGAGCCATGTACCTGCCCGTCCTGCGGAGCGGTGAGCCAGATCAAGGCGCTGTTTGAAGGCTGCCCATACTGCCACACAAGATTTCTGATGCAGGATCTGTATCCGAAGGTCGCGAATTTTTATTCCATTGAAGACCTCAGCTATTCTAAGGAAGAGATCAAAAGAACATTAACTCCCTGGTGCGGCGGAGGGGCAGTCATCTTCACGGTGTTCATGCTGGCATACCTGGCATGGGAGAGGGCAAAGACCAGTGATCCTCTGACACTATATTCCATGATCTGCCCGCTGATCGGGTGTCCAGTAATCGGAGCCTTCGGCGGATATATGCTGTTTGCCTTAAAAACACTTGGGTATATTTTCTTGCGGGCGATGCAGAGCCTTGGACTTCTGTTTGCCACTTCTGGCAGCAAAAACAGGCTGATCCGGTTCATGAAGAATTATGAGCCGGATTTTGGCTATGAAAACTTTGCAAACCAGGTCATTGCTCTGGCAAAAAATATTATCTTTTCCGAGCCGGGAGAGGACCTTTCTATTATCCGCGGTCCCTGGGATGGGGAAAGTTTCCAGAACATCACGGACATTGTATACAGGGGAGCTATGTCGGTGGGGAACTGCTGGCAGGAAGGCCCGTATGTGTATGCGGATATCGATCTGTACTTCTGCGATACATATGACAGGGGAAGTTCGATGAAGGAGAAAAACGACAGGATCCGGATGATCGTCGGAAAGAATATCCAGATCCCGCAGGACCCGGGATACTCGATCCATCAGGTCTCCTGTGAAAGCTGCGGGGCAAGCTTTGACGCGATGAAGATCCGTCACTGCCCGTACTGCAAGCGGGAGTATGACATGAGAGACCATGCATGGACGGTCATGAAGATTCGAAAAACAGGAGGAAAACCATCATGATACATTTTGTGGGAGCCGGAAGCGGAGCGCCGGACTTGATCACGGTCCGGGGACAGAAATTCCTTCGGGAGGCGGACGTGGTGATCTATGCGGGATCCCTTGTGAATCCGGAGCTTTTAAAGGAGACGAAGCCGGGGTGTGAGATCTTAAACAGTGCCTACATGACTCTTGACGAGGTGATCCGTGCCATGGAGAAAGCGGAGCGTGAGGGAAAAATGACGGTGCGGCTTCATACCGGTGATCCGGCGATCTACGGCGCGATCCGGGAGCAGATGGACCGGCTGGATGAGAAAAAGATTGCTTACGATGTATGCCCGGGGGTCAGCTCCTTCTGCGGCGCTGCATCGAGTCTCCATGCGGAACTCACGCTGCCTGGCGTGTCCCAGTCCGTGATCATCACGAGAATGGCGGGGCGGACCGGAGTCCCGGAGCGGGAGAGTTTCCGTTCCTTGGCGGCTCACCATGCGACCATGGCGGTGTTCTTAAGCACGGGACTGTTGTCACAGATGGAAAAGGAACTTGCGGAAGCCGGATATGAGTCGGACACGCCGGCGGTGATCATCTACAAGGCGACATGGCCGGAGGAGAAGATCGTCCGCTGCACCGTCTCTACGCTGGCGAAGTCCGCAGAGGAGAACGGAATTAAGAAGACGGCAATGATCTTTATCGGTGATGTATTCGGCACGAGAGAGGCAAACGGTTACGAGGAGTCAAGACTCTATGCGCCGGACTTCTCCACGGAATTCAGAAAGGGGACGGACATATGAAGAAGCTGACAGTGGTCGGCATGGGACCTGGAGAATATGAATCCATGACGCTCCGTGCCGTAAAGGCGCTTAACACCTGCGATGTGATCGTGGGATACACGGTCTATGTGGATCTCGCGAAGCCGTACTTTCCAGATAAGGAATTTCTGACGACCCCCATGAAACGGGAGATCGAGCGCTGCGAGATGGCTTTTGCGGAGGCGGAAAAAGGAAGATCTGTCGTGATGATCTGCAGCGGGGACGCAGGAATCTACGGAATGGCGGGACCGATCCTGGAACTCGGGGAGAAGCACCCGGAGGTGGAGATCGAGGTGATCCCGGGGATCACGGCGGCTCTCTCCGGCGGCGCTGTCCTCGGGGCACCGCTGATGCATGATTTTGCGGTGATCAGCTTAAGTGATCTTTTAACACCCTGGGAGACCATTGAGAATCGCCTGGACGCGGCGGCGAAGACTGATTTTTCCATCTGCCTCTATAATCCGTCCAGCAGGAAGCGGGCGGACTATTTAAAGCGTGCTTGTGAGATCTTTTTACGGTACAAGAGCTCGAATACCGTCTGCGGCATTGTAAAGAACATCGGAAGAGACGGGGAGACGAAGAAGGTCATGACGTTAGCGGAATTGAAAGATTACGAGGCGGACATGTTCACCACCGTGTTTATTGGAAACAGCCGGACCGAAAAGTCCGTCCTTGGCGGGCAGAACTGGATGGTCACACCGAGAGGATACCGGATATGAAGATAGCAGAAGGGAAAATTGCGGTTTTTGCGGGGACAACGGAAGGACGGGTTCTGGCATCCCGCCTTGCCGGAAGTCAGGTAGCGGCTGATGTGTTTGTTGCGACGGAATATGGAAAAGAGGAGATCCCGAAGGCTGAGAATCTTCAGGTCCATGACGGGCGTGTCGATGAGATCCAGATGGAGAAACTGTTTCAGGAAAAGAAGTATGACTTGATCCTTGATGCAACCCATCCTTTTGCGGTGGTGGTCACGGCAAATATCAGGGAGGCGGCAGAAAAGACAGGGACCCCGCTTTTAAGGATCCTGCGGGATAAAAACGGTGAGAGAACAAATGTTTTCACTGCTGAAAATGGCCCCCGGATTTTTGAAGATGACAACCGGAAAAAAAAGAACACAGAAGCAGATATGGAAATGCCCGGAGAAAGTGCTTGGACAGAAACGGAAGGCATTTCAGACGGTTCAGACTGCCGGATCATCACGGTGGAGAATATTCAGTCGGCAGTGGACTTTTTAAAGACCACGGAAGGTCCGGTATTCGTCACGACGGGAAGTAAGGAGCTCTCCGCATTTTTAGCTCTCCCGGACTGGGAGACGAGAATCTACGCGAGAGTTCTTTCCATGCCGGAGGTGGTAAAGACCTGCGCCGATATGGGCTTTTACGGCAGCCATCTGATCGCAATGCAGGGACCCTTTGCGGAAGACTTAAATGTTGCAATGATGAAAGCGGTCCATGCGAAGTGGATGGTGACGAAGGAGTCCGGAAAGGCGGGCGGATTCGAGGAAAAGGTCAGCGCGGCGAAAAAAGCAGGTGTCGGTCTTGTCGTGATCGGAAGACCGGTGGAAGAAGGAATCTCGTTAGAAGAAGGAATTGCTTATCTGGAGGAGCATTTTGCTCTGGGAAGGTCAGTTAAAAATTCCGGGAAACGCCAGGTATTCCTTATCGGCACAGGACCCGGAAGCGAATCCTATCTAACCGGTGAGGCAAAAAAACGCCTCGATAAATGTGATCTGATCGTCGGCGCAAGCCGCTGTGTGAGACAGCTGGAAAGTTTCCACAAACCTGTTTTTGAGGCATACCAGCCGGAAAAAATTGCGGACTATCTGGATGCCCACCCGGAGGTACAGGTGATCTGTGGAGCCATGTCCGGTGATACCGGATTTTACAGCGCAGCGGAAAAACTCGGTGCAGTGCTGGAACGCCGCGGAAACTATACCGTGGAAGTAATTCCGGGGATCTCTTCCGTTGGATATTTTTTCGCGAAGATCCGGCGTCCCTGGGATCACGCGAAACTCTTCAGCATGCACGGGCAGGCGGCAAATTTTGCCTCAGAGTTAAAGCGCTCTGGCAGTGCCTTTGTCTTAGGAGGCGGAGCGGATTTTTATGAAAAGATCTGCGGACAGCTCATCGATCTTGGGATGCAGGAGACAAAGCTCTTTGCCGGGGAAAACCTGACACTTGAAGACGAACAGATCTTCACCTCCACTCCAGAGGAAATAAAGGGCAGGAAAGCACCTTCACTGGCCGTCCTCTATGCGGAATGGACCGGGCCCCGAAGACCTTTATCCCACGGTATTGCCGATGAGGCGTTCACCCGCGGGAAGGTTCCGATGACGAAGATGGAAGTCCGCACCGTGTCCGTGGCAAAGCTGGAACTCACGGAAAATTCCGTTCTCTACGATGTCGGAGCCGGAACAGGATCCGTCTCTGTGGAGTGCGCAGGCCTTTCCGATTCGGTGAAAGTCTATGCTATCGAGAAGAATTCGGAGGCCGTGGAGCTTCTCTATGAAAACCGGAAAAAATTCGCCCTCACAAATCTGGAGATCATAGCGGGAACAGCGCCGGAAGCGTTAGAAGATCTTCCGGCGCCAACCCATGTCTTCATTGGCGGAAGCGGAGGACAGATGGAAGAGGTTATCGCATTATGCCTTAAGAAAAATCCTAAAACACGATTTGTTGTAAACCTCATCACTCCTGAGTCTCTGGCAGCAGTCCTTGAAGCCGCAAAGACTCTCCCGGTGACAGAACCGGATCTTGTGACGCTTACTGCCGCAAGGTCCAAAAAAGTCGGTTCCAGCCATCTGATGATGGGGCAGAATCCGGTATGGATCGTGACGTTTGAGGGAAAAACCTGCATCAGCGGAATTTAATGATTATGAAGGAGCTGGAAATATGGATAAGGAGCGGATGAAGTGTTTGGTTCAGGATTCTCAGGCAGTTTCCGTCCGCTTTCCCCGGATCATGATTGCCGCGGAGAAGAGCGGTGGGGGGAAGACGTTGTTTACCTGTGCGCTGCTTTCTCTTTTGAAGGAGAAAATTCAGGAGGTTCGCGCGTTTAAGTGCGGGCCGGATTATATCGATCCGATGTTTCACCGGACGGTGCTGGAGATCCCGTCGAGAAATCTGGACAGCTTTTTTGCGGACGGGGATACGCTGAGATATCTGCTCGGCAGGGAAGTCCTCGAAATGGAGAAATTCCCGGAAAGCCGAATCGCTGTACTGGAGGGCGTCATGGGCTTTTACGATGGACTTGGCGGTGTCTCGGAGCGGTCCAGTGCCTGGGAGGTGGCGGATCTCACGGATACGCCGGTGATCCTTCTGGTGGATATGATGGGGCGGAGTCTTTCTGCTTTAGCGTCGATCAAGGGATTTCTTGATTACAAGGAGAAGAGCCATGTGACAGGGGTAGTCTTTAACCGGCTGTCACCGATGCTGTATCCGGGATTAAAAGAGCGGGCAGAGCGGGAGCTTGGAATCCGGGTATTCGGGTATGTGCCGGAATTAAAGGATATGACGCTGGAGTCCCGCCATCTGGGGCTTGTGATGCCGGAAGAGATTCCAGGGATCCGGGAACGGCTGGATCTGATCAAAGAAAAGGTTCGAGTGGAAATCAATCTGGATGGGATTATTGAGGAGGCTGGGAGAGCGGCAGAGATAGAAGTGAAATTGCCAGAAGCTGTAAGGCAGTTTTGTAATGTGGATTGCGGGACAGGTATTAAGAAAACAGTAGTTGCAGTCGCCAAAGATGAAGCTTTTTGCTTTTATTACGAGGATAATCTGGATATTCTGAGAAAACTTGGAGCGGAAATACAGTATTTTTCCCCGATCCACGACAGAAACCTTCCGGTGGAAACCTGCGCAGTCTATCTTGGCGGCGGTTATCCGGAGCTTCACGCGAAAGCACTTTCAGAAAATATCAGTATGCGGAATGCGATCCGTCAGGCGGTGATGGAAGAGATGCCGTGTATCGCGGAGTGTGGCGGATATCTGTACCTGAAGGATTCGATCGTGGATCCGGACGGCGTGGAATGGCCAATGGCAGGTGTGCTGCCGGGCAGCAGCCGTGACACGGGGAAGCTTGGTAGATTTGGGTATATTACTGTTACCTCAAAGAAAGAGGGACTGTTAGGACCTGCGGGAACTGAATTCCGTGCCCATGAATTCCACCACTGGGATTCGGAGGAGAACGGGACGGATTTCGCAGCAAAAAAGCCGGTGGGAACACGGGGCTGGGACTGCGGATATACGACGGAGAGCTTTTATGCAGGCTTTCCGCACTTGTATTTTTACAGTAATGTGAAAATTGCTGAGAACTTTATTAAATGTGCAGAAACGTGGAAAAAGAAAAATCCCATCAGCGAAGCTGATCTGGAATGGATTTTTGCACGTAACTATGAAGGTACTGAATAGTTACAAATCCAGAAAAGTATAGCACTTTGAAGGTTCGATAAATTTGAATTTTAGCAAATTTTTTGCATTGACAAAAATTGCAGTAGAAAAAGATTCTTACTGATATGACATAATCAAAAAGATGAATAGTGAAATGAAATATGACAGCAGAATGAAAATAAATATGACAGAAAAAACTTCAGTAGAAAAGACCTGGAAAGCATATCTGAATAAGATTGAACCGGCAGACCGAACTGCCATGGAGCTTGCGAAAAAGCGTTGGAATTCTGTGGCAAAACCCATCGGAAGTCTCGGAATTCTGGAGGAGGATATTATAAAGATCGCGGGGATCCGCGGGAACGCATCGGGAATGAAACTGGACCGGTCCGCACTGGCAGTCATGTGCGCGGATCATGGTGTCGTTGCGGAAGGGGTTTCCCAGACAGGTAAAGATGTGACGAGGATCGTTGCGGAAAACTTCACGAAAGGCGAGACATCCACCTCCAAGATGTGCCGAATCTCTGGAACTGACCTCTATCCGGTGGATATGGGAATGGATTGTGAGCCGACCGGGCAGAAAGAGCCTGACATGCACCGGATTTTGGACCGGAAAGTGGCAAGAGGATCCGGAAATATCGCGAGGGAACCGGCGATGAGCAGAACCGGGTGTCTTCAGGCACTTCTTTCCGGCATAGATCTCGCATTCCGGTTGAAAGAGATGGGATACGAAATTCTTGCCGCCGGGGAGATGGGAATCGGAAATACGACCCCTGCTGCCGCCATGAGCGCGGTGCTCACGGGGCTCTCTCCTGAAGAGGCGACCGGCCGGGGCGCCGGACTCTCTGACGCAGGACTTGAGAAGAAAAAAAAGGCAGTGGAGATGGCAGTTTCCCGTTTCTATGAGAAATATCCGGAATACCGGAATGGAACAAAAGAACAATATGAGAGTGGAGAGCTGTCCGCTGCGACGGTGCTTGCAGAGCTTGGCGGTTTTGATCTCGCTGGAATGACGGGGCTATTCCTCGGCGGAGCGGCGGCAAAGATCCCGGTTTTGACGGATGGATTCCTCTCCACCGTCTCTGGCCTTCTGGCGGTTCTCATCAGGAAAGAGGCGAAGGACTATATGCTCGCGTCCCATATCTCCACAGAACCTGCCGGGGCGGCGGTCCTTCAGATGCTGGATCTTCCGGCACCTCTTCACATGGGAATGCATCTCGGCGAGGGAAGCGGGGCGGTTGCCATGATCCCGCTTCTCAGGATGGGTGCAAAGGTATATGAGGAGATGAGCACATTTTCTGATATCTCTGTGGAACAGTACGTGGACTATCAGGAGAAAGGAGAGCGGCCATGAGGGCGGCATTTATCGCTTTTTCCATGTATTCCAGAATACCGATGCCGATGTTCGAGTGGAAAGAGGAGGACATGAAATATGCCATGTGTTTCTTCCCGGCCATCGGCATGGTGATCGGGGCAGTATTTTACGGGATGTTTCTGCTGCTCTCATGGCTTCTTCCGGGAAGCTTTCTGGCAGCGGGAATCCTTCTCGCAGTTCCGATCTTCATCACAGGCGGAATCCACATGGATGGATTTATGGACACGTGTGATGCAAGGGCGTCCTACGGAGACAGGGAGAAGAAACTCGCGATCTTAAAGGATACCCACACGGGGGCGTTCGCTGTGATCTTCGGCGCACTGTATCTGATCCTTTATGCGGCGGCATGTCTGGAGCTTGACCGGGAGACGGCGGTGCTTGTCTCGATCGGTTTTGTGATTTCAAGATCCTTAAGCGGACTCTCCACGGTGACATTCCCGGAGGCGAGAAAACATGGGATGCTGGCAGATTTTATGAAGGACGCGAAAAAGAAGACGGTGGCGGTCTGGATGGTCATCCTGTTCCTTGCGGCAGCAGTTCTGGAACTTTTTCTGGGCGGCAGAATTGGGGGAATCATTCTATCAGCATCGATCCTGATCTTTTTCTACTACCGGCATATGGCAGTGAAGGAGTTCGGTGGGGTCACAGGAGATCTGGCGGGATTTTTCCTGCAGATCTGTGAGCTTGGGATCCTCCTTGCGGCCGTGATCGGGAAGGCGGTGATCGGATGAAACTTTTCATGATCCGGCATGGGGCAACGGCCGGGAATCTGGAAAAACGGTATGTGGGCCGGACTGATGAGGGACTGACGGAGCAGGCAGTGTTCTTTCTGCGGGAAGAAGCACTGAAGCTTCGGGAGATTTCAGGAAACGTGGCAGCGATCATCACAAGCCCGATGAAGCGGTGTCTTGAGACGGCAGAAATTCTGTTCCCGGAGAAGCTATATGAACATGTTCCGAGAATCCAGAAAGCCGGACTCTCCGAGTGTGATTTCGGAACCTTTGAGTATAAGAATTATCTGGAACTTTCCGGGGATGCGGAGTATCAGCATTTTATCGACACGCTGGGGAGAGAGGGATTTCCCGGCGGGGAGACCACGGAGGCGTTTAAAGCCCGGACAGTGAAGGCATTTCAGGAAATATGGAAGGAAATTTCTTCTCAGGCTGAACAGGGGACTGACCGGACGCTCGTTTTTGTCGTTCATGGAGGAACGATCATGGCAGTCATGGAGGCGTTTTCGGAGGAAAAGAAAAGTTACTATGACTGGCAGGTTGGGAACGGGGAAGGCGTTTTGGGAAAAATGGATGCGTCAGATGGACAGATCCGCAACGCGCGGATCATTAAAGCTAAATAACCGATAACGAAATGTGTAAAGGAAAAGATGAAGGGAGAACAAAAACATGATACTTTTATTATCTGTATGCAGCATCGGATTTCTGATCTACGGAGCGCTGGTTGTAAGCGGCATCTACACGCCGATCAGCTCAAAGATCCTTGTGGAGGACGAAGAACGGGCAAAATGGTGCCACACAGAGGGCGTCACAAAGATGCTCTGGGGGCTGGATCTGGCATTCTTTGTCATGTACCGATGCAGCGTATTTCCGGCAGTTTTATGGCTGGCGGCATTTCTTGTACTGACGGTGGTTATTATCATCATGGCATATAAGAATAACGGAAAATATTTGAAATAGAGTCCGTAAAGGATTCCTGAATTTTTTGTCCGCGGGGAAAAGAACGACAGGCTCACATGCGTATGGAAATATAGTTTCGTTTGTGCAGCTGAAAACAGGAAAATTACGGCAGGGAAGGAAGAATTTACATGATAGACAGAATGGAACTTCTGGCGGTGATCGCGCTTGGCTTTCTGATGGATCAGGTCCTTGGCGATCCGCACTGGCTGTATCACCCGGTGCGGCTGATCGGGGCATATATCAGTTTTCTGGAAAAAGGAATACGGAGAGTTTTCGGAGACGGGGAACGGGCGTTGATTGCGGGAGGTACCGTTCTCGTAATTTTTGTGACCGGGACGACGGCGGTGGTATCCGGCGGCATTCTATATGCCTGCGGACGGGTCGCACCGTGGCTGAAATTTCTCGCATCTGTAATCTTATGCTATCAGCTTTTTGCGGTGCGATCCTTAAAGGTTGAGAGCATGAAGGTTTACCGGGAACTGAAAAAAGACGATCTTCCGGCAGCCCGGTACGCGGTCTCTATGATCGTGGGCCGTGATACGGAACGTCTCGACATGACGGGAGTCACGAAAGCGGCGGTGGAAACGGTAGCGGAAAATACTTCGGATGGTGTCGCAGCCCCGCTTTTTTATATGGCTCTCGGCGGCCCGGTCCTCGGCTGGGTCTACAAAGCGGTCAATACCATGGATTCCATGGTGGGATATAAGAACGACAAGTATCTTTATCTTGGAAGGGCGGCGGCAAAGCTTGACGATCTCCTGAACTTTATACCGGCGAGACTCTGCGCCTGGGTCATGATCTTCGCCTCCTATCTGCCATCAAAAGATCATGAATTTGACGGTTCCCATGCGAAGGAGATCTTTTTAAGGGACCGTTTCAACCACGCGAGCCCAAATTCCGCCCAGACGGAATCGGTCTGCGCCGGATCACTCAGGATCCGCCTTGCGGGAGATGCCTGGTATTTCGGAAAACTTGTGAAGAAGAAATACATTGGGGATGATCTGCGGCCGGTAGAGATCGAGGATATTCCGCGGGCGAATAAGCTTCTTTACCGGACATCGTGGATCCTTATGGGACTCTGTGCGGCGGTGGAAACGGTTCTCAATTTATTGTAAAGATGGTTTAGAGGCATAAAAACAGGATATGGCAGCAGTCGTAATGCAGAGTATATACGATTATAAATTGTGTTAAAACGGCTGCAGCACTACGGAGGAATCAAATTGGCAAAAGTAATCATGATCCAGGGGACGATGTCGAATGCTGGGAAAAGCTTTCTCGCGGCGGGGCTCTGCCGGATCTTTAAACAGGACGGGCTCAAGACCGCCCCGTTCAAATCCCAGAATATGGCATTAAATTCCTACATCACAAAGGACGGTCTTGAGATGGGCCGTGCTCAGGTCATGCAGGCGGAGGCGGCGGGAATCGAACCCGAGGCGGCGATGAACCCGATCCTCCTAAAGCCCACCTCCAACATGGGCTCCCAGCTCATCGTAAACGGGGAGGTTCGTGGAAATTATCCGGCGGCAGAATATTTTAAGATGAAAAAAAGCCTGATCCCGGACATCATGGATGCCTACAATTCCCTTGCATCCCGGTACGACGTGATCGTCGTGGAAGGGGCCGGAAGTCCTGCTGAGATCAATCTCCGGGAAAATGATATCGTGAACATGGGACTGGCAGAGATGCTCGACGCTCCGGTCCTTCTTGCAGGAGATATCGACCGGGGTGGTGTTTTCGCCCAGCTCTACGGGACAGCGGCCCTGCTCACAGAAGCGGAGCAAAAGCGGATCCGCGCCTTCGTGATCAATAAGTTCCGCGGGGATAAGGAGATCTTAAAACCGGGCCTTGCCATGCTCTATGAGCGGATCCAGATCCCGTTCGCGGGTGTGATCCCATATATGGATGTGGATGTGGACGATGAGGATAGTCTCTCAGAGCGGCTGACCGGAAAATATGGCTCAGGGCCGCTTCTCGACCGATCCGGTCATGAGGCGTTTGCAAAGGTCACGGTGGTAAAACTTCCGCGGATCTCAAACTTCACGGACTTCAATTCCCTTGAGCGCCTTCCGGGAATCGCTCTTTCCTATGTGAGTCGGCCCGAAGAACTGACAGGATCCGATCTCATTATCATACCCGGAACAAAGAATACGATGGGGGATCTCAAATGGATCCGCCAGAACGGGCTGGAGGCAGTGATCACACGGATGGCAGGAAAGGGAACTCCTATTATCGGTGTGTGCGGTGGATTCCAGATGCTCGGAACGAGTCTCGACGATCCCTATGGGGTCGAGGAGGGCGGAACCATGCGTGGCATGGAACTCTTACCGATTCGGACGATCTTCGCGGAGAAGAAGACGAGAACGAGAGTAACCGGCACGGCGAGATTCTCAGAGGACGGCGAACCGGTTAAAATCTCCGGCTACGAGATCCATATGGGTGAGACGATCCGGGATGGCGGAAGGGGCTTTTCAGAGATCCGTTACAACGATGGAACTGGCGGACACACAGCCGATACAAAAGAGGATGGCTGCATATACAAAAATGTGTTCGGAACCTACGTTCACGGCGTTTTCGATACGGAGGAGATGCAGACGGCGGTTCGTAACTTCCTTGCAAAACAGAAAGGTGTCCGTCCGGAAGAATATGAGAGCGGAGTGACCTTTTCCATGGCAAAATACAAAGAGGAACAGTACGATAAAATGGCAAAGATCATCCGGGAAAACCTCGATATGGATATGATCTACCGGATCTTAGAGCGAAAGGATGTGAAATGATGAGCGGACTTGACTGGACAGAAGAATTAAAGAAGCGGACAGGCATCGACTTTCTGACGACCCGCCCAATGGAGATCGAAAAGAAGAGCTTTGAGATCATAAAGGGCGAGCTGGGGGACGAGTTCGTTTCCTCCTATCCGGCGGAGGCGCTGCCGATTCTTTGCCGGGTGATCCACACGACGGCGGATTTCTCCTACAGGGACACTCTGACGATCACCGACGGAGCTATCGAAAAGGCAAAGGAAGCAATCCGACGCGGACTTCCGATCATCACGGACACCACGATGGCTGCATCCGGGATCAATAAAACGGCGGCAGGAAAATTTGGGATCGAGGTGCACTGTTTTATCGGAGATGAGGATGTGAAGGTAAAAGCGAAGGAGAGTGGCATGACGAGATCGGCGGTCAGTGTCGAAAAAGCCGCAGGATGTTATCCGGAATGCATCTACGCGGTGGGCAACGCACCGACAGCCCTGATGCGCCTTTATGAGCTGATCGAAGAGAAAAAGATCCGCCCGGCGCTTATTATCGGAGTCCCGGTGGGATTTGTAAATGTGGTGGAAGCAAAAGAGTTGATCTTAGGGACAGATGTTCCGGCCATCGTCGCAAGAGGACGGAAAGGCGGCAGTAATATCGCGGCGGCGATCTGCAATGCGTTATTATATGAAGCTGGCGGAAGATAAAAGAATATAGGATGGAATACTGATATAGAAAAAGCCTCAGAGCAGCACAGAATGTGCAAAACTCTGAGGCTTTTTTATGCCTGCATGATAATTTGTCTATTTCACTTCCTGCACCGTGATCCCCGGTACAGCAATCAGGGAGTAGTTCGTGTGATACACAACGAAACCGGGAGCAGCGCCGGGAACTTTTTTCAGATTCTTTCTCTGGATATAATCGACTTCCACCTTCTCGTTTCCCCGTCCCTTGGAGTAATAGGCAGCCAGCGCTCCGGCTTCCTCAAAGACGCGGTCCGGCAGCTCCTTTCCCTCGGTCTTTACGATTACGTGGGAGCCCGGAATCCCCTTCGCGTGGAACCACCAGTCGCCGCCGTTGGCAAACTTGAAGTCGAGTTCTTCGTTCTGGTAGTTGTTTTTTCCGACATAGATATGGAATCCGTCGCTGGAAAGGTAGTGGAACGGGCGGCTTGTGATCTTTACCTTTTTTCCGCCGGTGTAATGGCGTTTGATATAGCCGTATTCCGTAAGCTCTTCCTTGATCTGTACCAGATCCTCCTCCAGCCTTGCGATATCCATGGAGGTACTGATGGATTCCAGATGGTCGATCTCCGCCTTTGTCTGCGCGAGCTGTTCCGTGACGGCCTCGTAGGTTCGTTTCTGTTTATTGTACTTATCGAAATACCGCTTTGCGTTCTCCTGGGCTGTCATCGTCGGATCCAGAGGGATCGTAATTTCCGTATTGTCGTAATAATTTAAACATTTTAAACTTTTTTCACCGCCGGAGAGACCATATCCGTAGGTATTCAAAAGTTCTCCGTAGATCCGGTATTTTTCCCGTTTTTCAGTATCCTTGAGCTGCTTTGTCTGAAGATCCAGCTTTCTCACACTGCGCTCCAGTGCATTGGAGATGATCTTTCTAAGATCCGTGGACTTCTGGTGGATCCGTGATACCGTATTTTTTTCCGCGTAGTACCGCTCGAGGAGCTCACTGATGGAATCAAACTTCACAGTCCTGTAATTTCCGCCTTCCATCATCGTCAGCGGGACAGCGGCAAATTCGATGGGTTTTTCTCCCTCGTAGATAATATTCGGGGTGAAATTGCCCTCGCGGATATCGTCCATGATCCAGTTGAACGCGTGGAAGAGGTGGGTGAGTTCCGCGTCAGAAAATTCTTTTGCGGAGATATCACCGTCTAAGGATGCCAGATGGCAGATCTCAGCGGCAACCACGGGACTTAAGCCGGTAAGATCCATGTAGAGCGCTTTGGAAAGATTCTGCGGTGTGCTGTGCAGAAGCTCTTTAAATTCCGTTTCCGTGATCGTAAGCGGATTCTTCTTCTCACCGGAGTGGGGGATAAAATAATCTCTTCCCGGGAGGACTTCCCGGACAGAGCTTACCTGAGCCGAGATATGTTTGATGCTGTCTAAGATCACGTTATTCTCATCGCAGAAGATGATATTGCTGTGTTTTCCCATGAGCTCGATCACGATAAATTTTCTTCTGAGATCGCCCATCTCATCCAGATGCTCCACCTCGATCCGGACGATCCGCTCCAGCCCCGGCTGGGTGACAGAGATGATCCTGCCATTGGCGATATGCTTTCTTAAGAGCATACAGAAGTTCGGGGCCGTCATCGGGCTCGGTTTATTGTTTGCCGTAAAATAGAGAAGCGGGAGACTGGCGTTGGCTGAGACGAGCAGCCGCACGTTCTCCCGGTTTCCTTTTATCGTAAAAAGTAATTCGTCCTTTTCCGGCTGGGCGATCTTTGAGATCCTGCCGGAGACGATCTTATCGTTCAGATCGCGGACCAGATTCGCGATCACAATTCCGTCAAATGCCATTGTTGTGGTGGTTCCTTTCTGACAACAGCTCCGTCTGAAATGTCAAAAACCGTGACTGTGGAATCTGCTGTCTCTATATAGATTTTGTGTAACTGTTCAGTAGGTCTGCGCACTTGCTGCGCTGACCGTAAGAAAACATAGGCTGGAGGGCAAAAATCCCATCAGCGAAGCTGATCTGGAATGGATTTTTGCGTGTAACTATGAAGGTACTGAATAGTTACGATTTTGTACAAAATATGGAATGCCGGACAAGGAAGGAGATAAGGCCTTAACCGATTTCCGGTGGAACATTATCCGGCAAAGTTTTCCTTAAAAATCTTCTCGATCGCGGATGTCAGTTCCGCCACGGAATGTGTCCGGCTTCTGGAACACTCCCTCGCAGGGCGTCCGCAGAGCAGACAGGTCCGTCCCGGTTTTCCGATATCACTTCGGGAGATCTTTTTCCCATCACGTCCGATGATGTCGATATCGTAAAGACGTCCAAGCTTTGACACATCCTCCAACGGCACCAGCAGACGCTTTACATCAAGGGCATCCGCGTCCACGCATAAGAAGGCCTCCGGACCTGTCCGATCCAGGATCAGACTGCGCTTTAAGACCGGGATACCGGAAGCGGATAACGCCTGAAGGATCTCCTTCAATGCAAGCTCAAAGGTCTCCGGCACATAGGGAAGAACCTTCACAGGACCCGGAATATTCAGGGTGAAGGAGACGAGAACTCCTGAATATTCCGCGAGAAGTTTCTCCTGTACCCAGACACGCCGCTCTCTGGCATTGAGCATATCCGGCAGTTCTGCCTCCGCACCGATAAACTGTTTTAATTCTTCTTTTTCTGTATCACTCAATAAAAAATGTTCCATATAAACCTCAAATTCTGAAAATACGGAGACTCCGTGCAGGATCCGTTAAGTGTTTTTTGCCGGATTGCGGAGCGCATGCAGGACCTCGAGAAATCCCTTCATATATTTTGTCAGATACATGTCCTTCCGGTAGCAGGCATAGAAGTGCCGCGGATTCTCTACACCGAGGATCGGATAGGAAAAGTAAGGGGATTCCGCTGAGTTGGAGGTATCCACATAGGCGTCCGGACACGCCATAACAACAGGGCTCGACGCTACTACATGTTTTCCGATCTCAATGCTGATCGTCTCAAGATCGATCTTCGGCTTCATATCTCTTGTGATGAAGAGAGCGTCCTGAATCGACCGGACGGAGTGTCCGGGGCGGCTGGAGACAAAGGTCTCATCCTTTGCCTCTAAAATATCGATAGGCGTTCCGGGCCGGATCCGTTTTGCGAGTGCGCAGTCTCTGTTCACGATGAGAACGAGCTCTTCCTCCTGGATCAGGTCATAATATAGATCCGCATGCTTCGGAAACGTGGTCAGGAGTGCGATTCCGACCTCCCCCTCCAGAACACTTTTTTCCATCGTCGCGGACCCCTGCTCGTGAAGCTCGATCTCCACATGGGGGAATCGTTTTTTAAAACGCGGATATAATTCCGGTAAAAGCTCCATGCCGCGCTGAACAGAGATACCAAGACGGATCTTTCCGAATTCCTCATTACTGAGTTCTTCGACCTGCTTTACAAGATTCGTGGAGATCGTTGTGACCTGTCTTGCTGCTTCCACATAGAGCTGTCCCGCGGGCGTCAGGGTGATCGGATCGGTAGAACGGTTAAAGATCGGAGCGCCGAGATTGCTTTCTGCCGTCTTTATGATCTGGCTCAAAGAGGGCTGGGAGACATAGAGCTTCTTTGCCGCATTCGTAAAGCTGCCTTCTTTTAAGACGGTCAGTACGTACTGCATATGTTTTTCATTCATGTGGGGCACTCCTTTCCAGAACCGGAACGATACGGGATCGTTTGCGTCCCTATATTTTAACATATCTTCCTTAAAAATTCAACGCACGGAAAAAGACACGTATCTCCCCATAAGAATTCTCCTATATTCCTTATAGACGGATATGTATTGGATTAAAAAAAATACAAGTGATATAGTAAAGCCATAGAAAGTCATAGAACTAAGGCAGGAAACAAAAGTGATTTTGTGTATCCTGCATAAAAAGAAAAACGGAAGGTCCGGCAGCGGGATATACATAGGAATGACAACAGCGGACCATGCGGCCGCCTGAAAAATGGCTGCCGACCGTGAATGATCACAGGAGGGGATTAAATGGAAATCAAGAAGACAGCCATGGCCGGCACACTGGAATCCAGCGATGCCCAGGTCACTGTTGAACCGGGCGATGGAACGATCGAGCTCACCATCGAGAGCAGCGTGATCCATCAGTACGGCAGACAGATCAGAAAAGTCACATTAGAGACGCTGGACCGTCTCGGTGTTGACAACGCGAAGGTCACGATCTTCGATAAGGGAGCTCTCGACTGTACCTTAAAGGCGAGAGTTGAGTGTGCGGTCTACCGTTCCAACGGCATCACCGAAAATCTTCCGTGGGGAGGTGTCATCAAATAATGCATCCGAATAAAAAACGCTTAAGAAGATCCATGATGTTTTTAAACTGCCAGAAACCGGGCCTCATCAAGGATCCGTATATCTATAAACCGGACTCCATCATGTTGGACCTTGAGGACGCAGTTGCCGAGAACCAGAAGGACGCAGCGAGATATTCCTTATATCATGCACTTCAGGAGATCGATTACCGCGGTGTTGAGAGAGTCGTAAGAATCAATGGTCTTGATACCCCGCACTGGAAAGAGGATATCCGTGTCTGTGTTGCCGGAGGTGCTGATACGATCCGTATCGCAAAGACCGAGACAGCACAGGATGTTAAGACCGTTGAGGAGCATGTCCTTGCGGCAGAGAAAGAGTTTGGACGCCCGGAGGGAAGCACGCTCTTAATGGCAGCCTTAGAGTCCTGCAAAGGTGTTTTAAATGCCTTGGAGGTATGTCAGTCTTCTGACAGACTTATCGGAATCGCTTTATCCGGCGGAGATTACACAAAGGACCTCCAGACAACGATCACAGGAACCGGAGTGGAGCTCATGGGAGCGAGACAGCACATGATCATGGCGGCGAGAGCGGCAGGCGTTCAGTGCTGGGATACAGTGTTCACAAACCTTGACGACATGGAAGGTTTCGAGAATGAGACAAGAATGATCAAGATGATGGGCTTCGACGGAAAGTCTCTCGTAAACCCGAGACAGATCGCCATCGTCCATAAGGTCTTCACACCGTCGGAAAAAGAGATCATCTTCGCGGAGAAGGTTGTCCGCGAGATCGATGACAAGAAGGCAAAGGGAATCGGAGTCTTCACCGTTGACGGAAAGATGATCGACATCGCATTCTACGACGGAGCAAAGAGAACACTCGCCATGGCGAAAGCAGCAGGCGTTTATAAGGGGGATTTATAAGATGATCAATGCAGTTGGAAGAGAAATTCCCGAAGAGGTCTTAAAAGCAACAGGCAAGGAGCCGTTCAAGGGCGTCTATGCCTACGATAACTACGAATATACAAAGGCGGCTCCGACCGTCCGTACATTGAACGATCCGACAAGAAGCAAGCTTGTCGAGAACATCCATGATGCCCTCGTAAAATGCGGCATTAAGGACGGCATGGTCCTTTCCTTCCATCATCATTTCCGCGAGGGTGATTATGTGGTAAACATGGTCATGGAAGAGGTTCATAAGATGGGCATCAAGGACATCACGATCTGTGCAAGCTCCTTAGGAAAAGCTCACGATCCGATCGTTCCGTACATCGAGGATGGCACCATCACAGGAATCCAGTCCTCCGGTGTCCGCGGAAAGATCGGTGAGGCGATTTCCACAGGACGGTTAAAAAACCTTGCGATCATGCGCTCCCACGGCGGACGTGTCCGCGCCATCGAGTCCGGCGAAGTCCATATCGATATCGCCTTCATCGGCGCTCCGACATGTGATGAGTACGGAAACATGCGCGCAAACGGCGGAAAGAGCGACTGCGGCGTATTATCCTACGCGATGGTCGATGCCCAGTATGCAGATAAGGTTGTTGCCGTGACAGACTGTCTCGTTCCGTTCCCGAACATTCCGGCAAGCATCTCCATGGTAGATGTGGATTACGTTTGTGTCGTAGATGAGATTGGAAATCCGGCAAAGATCGCGACAGGTGCTGCAAAACCGACGACGGATGTCAGAAAGATCATGATGGCGGATTACTGCACAAAGTTTGTTGTCAATACCCCGTATTTCAAGGAAGGTTTCTCCTACCAGACAGGTGTCGGCGGAGCTTCCATTGCCTCCACGATCTCCCTCGGAAAGATCATGGAAGAGAGAGGCATCCATATGGGACTTGGCCTCGGCGGAATCACAACTCCGATGTGTGAGCTGTTGGAGAAAGGCCTCGTAAACAAGCTCGTTGATACCCAGGATTTTGATCAGGGTGCCATCGAGTCCATCAAGACAAATCCGAACCACTTCGAGATCTCTGCGTCCGAGTACGCGAACCCGTTCAACAAGGGCGCTTATGTCAATAAGCTGGATTTCGTGATCCTTGCGTCTCTTGAGGTTGACGTAAACTTTAACTGTAACGTCGTTGTCGGTTCCGACGGCATGATCACAGGTGCCCAGGGCGGACATCCGGATACGGCAGCAGGAGCGAAGTGCACGATCGTCATTGCTCCGCTGCTTCAGGGAAGAATCCCGGCAATCTGTACAAATGTTACGACTGTTACAACACCGGGTGAGTCTGTTGACGTGGTAATCACAGACTACGGAATCGCCATCAACCCGATAAGACAGGACCTCATCGAGTGCATGAAGGATGTTGATCTTCCGTTCTGTACGATCGAAGAGCTTCGCGACAAGGCATATGCCATGGTCGGAACACCGGATCCGGTACAGTTTGATGACCGCATTGTCGGTGTCATCGAGGCCCGTGACGGCACCATCATTGATGTAGTCAGAAAGATTAAGGATTATGAGTTTACAACAGATGTAGAGTGACTCAGAGAGCAATCTGTCAGCTTGCTCTGACTGGAAAGCGTTGGGGAACACTTTGCAGCCTGTGGAACATCGGCCGGAAGCTTCAGATTCCGGCCGGACAAATAATAATAGTATAAAGGATTATATATATGTCAGAATTAACAGTAGGTATTTTAGGGTTTGTCTGTATCATTGCGATCGTTATAACCCTTTTTAAGAGCAAGACCATGCCAAGTATGGCATTCATCATTTTCCCATCGATCCTTGGTCTCATTCTTGTCCTTGGTGGATATTACACCATCGGTGAGATCGGAGACCTGATCAAAGGTGGATTTAAGAGCACCGGCCCGACCGCAGCACTGTTTGTGTTCTCTGTCCTGTTCTTCGGAATCATGACAGATGCCGGTATGTTTGATGTAATCATCGACAAGCTTATGAAGTGCGTCGGTGACAATGTGATCGGTGTGACCGTCATGACAGCGGTTATTGCCCTGATCGGTCATCTTGACGGCGGCGGAGCATCCACATTCCTGATCGTTGTTCCGTCCATGCTTCCGGTCTACAAAAAGATGCACATGAGACCGACAACACTCCTTCGCGTAGCCGTTCTTGCAATGGGTGTATTAAACCTGATGCCATGGGCCGGTCCGACCATGCGTGCAGCATCCGTACTCGGTATGGAAGCAGGACAGCTCTGGGGCGGTCTGATCCCGATCCAGATCTTTGGAATCATTCTCTGCCTGGCACATGCGGTGTTTGCAGGTATTCAGGAGAAAAAAAGAGGCGCCGGTCTGAACGGAAAGCTTGCAATGGAAGCAGCTTCTGAGGACGCTGCAGAAGAAGTACAGCATCAGAAGGACGAGAATGAGTACGCAAGACCGAAGCTTTTCGCTTTCAATATCTGCCTGACCATCGCAGTTATCGCTATGCTTGTATGGGATCAGTTCCCAAGCTATTTCCCGTTCATGCTCGGTGTGGCGGCAGCTCTTCTTGTAAACTATACACCGATCAAGCTTCAGAAGAAGATGATCAACCGTCATGCAGGTCCGGCACTCATGATGTGCTCCACTCTGATGGGCGCTGCAGTCCTTATGGGTGTCCTTGTATATGGCTTTAACGCAAGCGGTGCCGCTGCGATTGCAAAGCCGGGCGTAGAGATGATGAAGACATCTGTTGTATCCAACATGGCAGGCATCATTTCCATGATCCTCCCATCCGCACTTGGACAGCATTTACCGCTTGTGATCGGTATCCTTTCCGTTCCGCTTGCACTTTGCTTTGATACCGATTCCTATTTCTATGGAATGCTTCCGGTCATGATCGCAATCGGTGCTTCCTTCGGAGTTGAGGCATTCCCGATCGCCGTTGCAATGGTTGTTTGCCGTAACTGCGCAACCTTCATCAGCCCGATGGTACCGGCAACTCTGCTTGGTATCGGACTTGCCGATGTGGACATCAAGGATCACATCAAGTCCAGCTTCGGTTATGTATGGATCTTCTCGATCCTTTGCATGCTGTTTGCAGTACTGATCGGAATCCTTCCGTTATAAACGACAATTTTCTTGAATTCAGATAGAATTGAGCGGCCGCTCTTCTTACCCCACAGACGGCTGCAAACTACCCTCTTTTCAAACACCCCGGAGCTTCGATCGGATCTCCGGGGTGTTTTCCTGTTCATAAGGTCCCCGTTCATAAATCTTTTGATTTACAGAATCTGGTTGACTGTATTTTTTATTTGCCGTATAATAAAAGTTATCTATGGGAAAGCGAGGCATGTCTGATGATTAAGAGCATGACCGGATTCGGCCGCCACGAGATGGTGACGGACGAGTGTAAGATTTCAGTAGAGATAAAGGCGGTAAACCACCGGTATCTGGATCTGGGAATTAAGATGCCGAAGAAATTCAATTACTTCGAGGCATCCATGCGTACCCTCTTAAAGGATCATATCCAGAGGGGAAAAGTAGATATATTTGTAACCTACGAGGATTATACCGATGCGAAGGTATTCCTCAAATATAACAGATCCCTTGCGCAGGAATATATGGACAGCTTTAAAAAGATGTCCGATGATTTCGGCATCGACAACGACGTAAAAGTGTCTATGCTGGCAAGGTGTCCGGAGGTCCTCACGATGGAGGAGGTTCCGGAGGACGAAGAGCATATGTGGGGACTCTTAAAGGATGCTTTACTTAAGGCCTGCGAGGGCTTTGTGGAGTCCAGGATCCGTGAGGGAGAGAATTTAAAGAACGACCTGATCGGAAAGCTTGACCATATGCTGGAATTAGTTGATTTTATCGAGGAGCGTTCCCCAAAGGTGATCGCGGAGTACCGCCAGAAGTTAGAGGACAAGGTGAAAGAACTTCTCGCTTCCGCCTCTGTGGACGATTCCAGGATCGCGACGGAGGTTACGATCTTTGCCGATAAGATCTGTGTGGATGAAGAGACCGTCCGTTTGAGAAGCCACATCGAGGGAATGAAGAAAGAACTTTTGGCCGGCGGCAGTGTCGGAAGAAAGCTCGATTTTATCGCCCAGGAGATGAACCGGGAGGCCAATACGATCCTCTCAAAATCCACGGATCTTGAGATCTCTGACCGCGCGATCCTTTTAAAGACAGAGGTCGAGAAGGTAAGAGAGCAGATCCAGAATATTGAATGATCAGGGGGCATTTGTAATGCAGACAAAAGGAGTCCTCGTTGTAGTTTCCGGGTTCTCAGGAGCCGGAAAAGGAACCGTGATGAAGGCGCTTTTAGATAAATATGATAACTACGCGCTTTCTGTATCGGCCACAACAAGAAGCCCGAGACCGGGTGAGGAAAACGGAAGAGAGTATTTCTTCCTCACAGAATCCCAGTTTGAGGATATGATCAGAAACGATGAGCTGATCGAGCACGCGCGCTATGTGGACCATTATTATGGAACACCCAGAAAATATGTGGAAGATAAGATGGCTGCGGGAAAAGACGTGATCCTTGAGATCGAGATTCAGGGAGCGTTGAATATCAAGAAGAAGTTCCCGGACGCCCTTCTCGTATTTATCGTTCCTCCGACCGCAAAAGACTTAAAAAAACGTCTGATCGGACGCGGAACGGAAAGTGCGGAAGTAATCGAGAAACGTCTCCGCCGTGCCGCGGAGGAGTCCGATGGAATGGATTCCTACGACTATATCGTTGTCAACGACGATGTGGACACCTGTGTGGAAGACCTTCACAGCCTGATCCGTTCCAGCCACTTTAAAGAGTCTGCGAACACAGACCTCGTGGCGAGAATGAAGCAGGAGCTGCACGATATGACAAAATAAAGAATGTATCCGAAAAATACCATGTGTAAAACCGGATACTTCAGATATTTAAGAACTTTTTAATTTCATGATCTGAAAGGGGCATATTTTATGTTACATCCGTCTTATACAGACTTAATTGAAGCCGTAAACAGCGACGTTGAGCCGGGCGAGCAGCCGGTAGTCCAGAGCCGTTATTCCATCGTTATCGCAGCATCCAAGCGTGCGAGACAGCTCATCGCAGGTGACGAGCCGTTAGTTGCAGGCGCAGCAGGAAAGAAACCGCTCTCCACCGCTGTTCAGGAGCTCTATGAGCAGAAGGTAAAGATCCTCACAGAGGATGAGGAGCCGGAGATCGAGACAGATTTCGAAGTAAAAGACAGAACTCCGGAAGAGATCAAAAAAGAAGAAGAGTACGCTGAGGAATAAACAGGTTCCCGGCTGTGGTCCGGCTTTCAGTCCGGCCATGGCCGGAAATATGAAAGAAAAGGAGGAAAACGGCTGAATCGGGCTTAAGTTTCCTCTTTTTTTCGCTGGAAGGCCGGAGTTTATGAGCTGGTCTGTTCTGGCGGCAGTTACGCACAGAAAGGAAATACGAACAGAATGAATTTACTTTTCATATCACTGGGCTGTGATAAAAACCTTGTGGATACGGAAAAAATGCTGGGAATCCTCGGAAAAGAGGGATATTCCTTTGTCGATGACGAGAATGAGGCAGATATCGTTGTTGTAAACACCTGCTGCTTTATCGGAGATGCAAAAGAGGAGAGCATCAACACGATCCTTCAGATGGCGGAATTAAAGAAAAACGGTCGTTTAAAGGCACTGATCGTCACAGGCTGTCTCGCGCAGCGCTACAAGCAGGAGATCATCGATGAGATCCCGGAGGTAGACGCGATACTCGGAACGACATCCTATGAGGCTGTAGGAGCAGCGATCAGGGAGGTTATGGACGGCGAGACACCGGAAATCTTTGAAAGCATCGATGCACCGGTGAGCACGGCTACGGAGCGCCTTATCACAACAGGTGGGCACTATGCGTTCTTAAAGATCGCGGAGGGCTGTGACAAACGCTGCACCTACTGTATTATCCCGTATCTTCGCGGAAAATACCGCAGTGTTCCGATGGAACAGCTTGTAAGAGAGGCGGAAGAACTCGCGGAGAAAGGTGTGAAAGAGCTGATCCTTGTTGCACAGGAGACCACCCTTTACGGAAAAGACCTTTACGGTGAGAAGAAACTTCCGGAGCTTTTAAGACGTCTGGCAGCTGTGTCCGGTATCCAGTGGATCCGCCTCCAGTACTGCTACCCGGAGGAGATCACCGATGAGCTGATCGAGACGATCAAAACTGAAGAAAAAGTCTGTAACTATCTGGACATCCCGATCCAGCACGCAAGCGATGCCGTGTTAAAACGGATGGGAAGAAGAACCAACAATAAAGAAATTCGCGGGCTGATTGCGAAACTCAGAAAAGAGATTCCGGACATCGCGCTCCGCACCACTCTGATCTCCGGATTTCCGGGTGAGACGGAGGAAGACCACGAGATCCTGATGCAGTTTGTCGATGATATGGAATTTGACCGTCTCGGCGTATTCGCATATTCCCCGGAGGAAGATACCCCGGCATTCAGCTTTGAAAATCAGGTTCCGGAGGAAGTAAAGCAGGAGCGCCGCGATGAGATCATGGAACTCCAGCAGGAAATTGCTTTTGAGAAGTCCGAGGCGATGAAGGGACGTACTCTGGAAGTGATGATCGAGGGCAAGGTTGCTGATGAAAATGCCTACGTTGGACGTACCTATATGGACAGTCCGAATGTAGACGGGCTTATCTTTGTAAACACCGGACTTTCCCTGATGTCCGGAGATTTCCTTAAGGTACGCGTCACAGGCGCGTCCGAATACGATCTGATAGGGGAGGCAGAGGATGAATTTACCGAATAAACTGACAATATTACGAGTGATCATGATCCCGTTTTTCGTAGCCGCGCTTCTTTATGACGGCGGCGCAAACCAGAACATGCGTTATGTGGCGGCGGCGCTCTTTATCATCGCGAGCCTGACCGATATGCTGGACGGAAAGATCGCGAGAAAGTATAATCTGGTAACAAATTTTGGAAAATTTATGGATCCGTTGGCGGATAAACTGCTTGTCTGCTCCGCACTGATCTGTATGATCGAGCTTCGTCAGCTTCCGGCCTGGATGGTCATCATCATTATCAGCCGTGAGTTCATTATCAGCGGCTTCCGCCTTGTGGCGTCCGACAACGGTGTTGTCATCGCGGCGAGCTACTGGGGAAAATTTAAGACCACATTCCAGATGATCGGTGTGGTTCTTCTGATCTTTAACATTCCGGTATTGTCCACATTGACGACAATCATTGTCTGGATCGCTCTTGCATTGACAGTAATTTCACTTGTTGACTACATTGTGAAGAACGCCGGCGTTCTTACGGAAGGAAAAATGTGATGATTCGAACAGAACAGGGTTATGCCCAGATATTTAAAATTTACGGAAAAAGCGAGACGGAAGTAAAGGAAAAGCTTCAGGACCTCTTAAAGTGCGGCGGCGCTGTCGTGATCTACACGAGACGCCGCGGAAAAGATGTCCATGTTCTCGCGGAGACACAGGCAGAGGATGAGGAGTCCGCCAAGGCGGCGTTAAAACCGGTTGCCAAGGAGATCAAAAAGGCACTGGGCGACATGTATTATTCCACGAAAGAGAATGAGACGATGGAAGAGACCGTTGTGCGCCTCCTCACAAAGTACGGACTCACGGTGACAACGGCGGAGTCCTGCACCGGCGGCATGGTGGCTGCAAAGATCATCAACGTGCCAGGTGCGTCTGACGTATTTGATCAGGGTTATATCACATATTCGAACAAATCAAAGAGAAAGATCCTCGATGTCAGCAAGGCAACTTTAAAAAAATACGGGGCAGTCAGTGAGCAGACTGCAAGGGAGATGGCACTCGGCGGTGTTCTCGCGGCTGATGCGGATGCCTGTGTTGCTGTAACGGGGCTTGCTGGTCCGGACGGTGGAACAGAGGAGAAGCCGGTGGGACTCGTATACGTTTCCTGCTGCATGAAGGACGAAGTGATTGTGGAGGAATGCCACTTCAACGGTACAAGACAGGAGATCCGGGAACATGCCGCGGTCACGGCGCTGGACCTTTTGAGAAGAATGATCATCAGATCCAGACAGTAGACCGGGTCCAGGCGGGACCTGGCCATAAATATTAAGGGATGAGCAGGTGAATCATGCGCTGGTATGAAAAACTGTATGTCGGGGAAAAAGCGAAAAAGCACAGATACGAAACGATCCAGGCGGTCCGAAATGGAAGACCAATGGGCTTTTATGTCCTGACTCCGGCGGCTGGGGAGCGGAACCTTTTAGATATCTATCCGGCGCTGACATTAAAGCTTCCTTACTATGAAAAGCAGGATCTTCTGATCGTAGGGATCGCTGCGGATTTTGAGGATGCGGCGGCGCTTGCGGGGCGGATCATCTGTGAGGTCTACAAAAAGACCGGCGGGTATGATGTGAACTCCTTTCTTTTCGGAAAGGGGTGCTGCGAGTGATCCATATTTTGCTGATGATCTTAAAGGTCATCGGAGTCATCCTGTTAGTGATCCTTGGACTGATCCTCGCTGCGGTATTGCTGATCCTGTTCGTTCCGGTGCGATACCGGGCGGATGTCTCCTTCGAAGGAAAACCGGACGGGGAGGCGGCGGTGAGCTGGCTTCTACATCTCGTGCGGATCCGGGTGAGTTATCACGAACACGCGGATATATCCGGGCGGGTGCTGTGGTTTAAGCTGTTTGATGTGAGATTGTGGCCGTCGGAGGATGAGGAAGAACAAAAAACAAAATCAGAAACGGAGCCGGTTTTTGCGGAATTTGAAAAAACACCGGTACTGTCAGAAAATGATTCTGAAATCAGAAACACAGAGGTATCTGTTTTAACTGAAAACGAGCAGCAGGAAATACCTTTGGAAACAGTTGCGGAGACATCGAAAGCGGAAGAGAAAAAAACTGCCGGGGATGACGGGACAGCTGTCCCGGCGGAAGATGATGAACTCGTTGTCCATGCAACGGAGCTTATTTCAGAATCGAATGAATCTTCTTCTCCCAGCGTACTGCCGGCGGGTGCTTTGAAAAACTCCTCAAAGGAAAATTTTAAGGAACCCGTTGTGAAAGAGGAGCGCGTGGAGGAGGTTAAGAACTGTTTCGGTGCGAAGATTAAAGAAAAATTGGCTCGGCTTATAAAACAAGCCCGAACTCTTTGGGACAGGCTCCGGGAGCTGCCTGGAAAGATCCGGAAGCTGGCTGATGGAATATCAAAGAAGAAGATTTCTCTGGAAAAGACCTGGAACAGCATCTCGATGTTCTGGCACGACAGGCAGAACCAGAAAGCGTTCCATCTTGTCTGGAAGCGCGCAAAAAAATTTGTCCGCTACGTTCTTCCGAAAAAGGTGCAGGGACGGATTCACTTCGGTTTCGATGATCCCTACGATACGGGGCAGGTTCTTACGGTGGTCAGTCCGTTTTATGGCTTATACGCGAGAACACTGACTCTGGAGCCGGATTTCACCGGAACGGTGCTTGACGGAGAACTTCATTTTAAGGGGCGGATCGCCCTGTGGTATCCGCTCTGGACGGCAGCAAGACTGTTTATCAGTAAAGATTTCAGAAGATTACTTCGTTTCTTGAGGAAAAGAGATTCTGGGACGAAAAAAGCATAGATTTAGGAGGAATCGGTATGGCAGAAAATCAGTTTCCATCTACCGTGGACGCACTGTTTAAGGGGATGGATCATTTCATTACATCGAAAACCGTTGTGGGCGAGCCTGTGAAGGTGGATGAGAACACGACGATCATCCCGCTTGTGGATGTGACCTGCGGCATGGCAGCCGGTTCCTTTGCACAGTCCGCAAAGACAAATGGCGGCGGCGGTATGAGCGCGAAGATGAGCCCCAGTGCCATCCTCGTGATCCAGAACGGCATGACAAAGCTCGTCAATATCAAACATCAGGATGCAGTCACCAAAGTCCTCGACATGGTCCCGGATATCGTAAACCGCTTCACCGGCGGCAATGATATTACTCCGGAGGCGGCGGCAAAAGCGGAGAAGATGGCAGCTGAGATGGAGAAAGAGAAATGAACACAATTCCTCGGAGCGATCCGGGGAATTGTTGTATCTGAACGCCATTTATGATAAAATGGTTTTAACGATTTCGGGGTATGAGAGGAGGGAATAAGCGTGACACATTTAAATATCCCGGTAGGAATTTCTGATTTTGCTGAGATCCGGCAGAACGGATATTATTATGTCGATAAGACAGGCCTTATTGCCGAGGTATTAAAAGCTCAGGCAGTAAAAGTGACACTGATTACCCGTCCAAGGAGATTCGGAAAGACATTGGGGATGAGTACTCTGGAAAATTTCTTTAGTATCCGAAAAGACAGTGCGGTATTGTTTCAGGGACTGGGGATCATGAATGCTTCGGCGCTCTGTCAGAAATGGATGAATCAGTGTCCGACGATCTTCCTTTCGTTTAAAGATGTGGATGGCCTGACTTTCGATAGTGCCTACGGAATGTTGGAAGCAACGATTGCTGAATTATTTCGAAAATATACAGACCTTCTGGACAGCGAAAATGTAAATGATTATGACAAAGAAGCTTTTCGCCGTATCTTAAAAGGCGAAGCCGGTACGACCGGAATCAAGAAAAGTCTCTCTCTTCTCATGCGAATGCTGAGTGATCATTATGGAAAACAAGTGGTGCTGTTGCTGGATGAGTATGATGTTCCTGTGGCCAAGGCGAGCAATCACCATTATTATCAGGAAATGTTAGAAGTAGTGAAAGCAATGATGAGCACTGCATTAAAAGACAACAATGCCCTTCAATTTGCAATCATTACCGGCTGCCTGAAGATCGCGAAAGAGAGTATTTTCACCGGAACAAATAATTTCGTGTCAGATACGATCACTTCTTCCAGGCTGAATGAATACTTTGGATTTACGCAAGATGATGTAGACAGGATTTTACGGGATGCGGATGCCAAAGATCATGCAGAGGCGATGAAATACTGGTATGACGGATATCATTTTGGCGATTTTGATGTATATTGTCCGTGGGATGTGATGAATTACCTGTTTGATCTTTCGAACGATCCGAAGGCAAGACCTGCGAGTTACTGGAAGAATACGAGCGATAACGCAATCATCCGCTCCTTTATCGATTATTCGGGGAGCAGTATTACCGGAAAACTGGAAACATTGTTAGCGGGAGGAACGATCTCACAGAAGGTTGAAGAAAACCTCACATACGATCTTCTGCACTCCTCAGAAGAAAATTTGTGGAGCATTCTTTATCTGACCGGCTATCTGACAGGGGTTCGCGGAGAAGATCAGACTACAAAACTTATGATTCCGAACGCGGAGATCCGGGAGATCTTCGAGTCGACTGTCGTAAAGTGGTTTCAGGACAAAGCGAAAGGAACTGACCGAAGAACTCTGTTCCATGCAGTATGGAATGGTGACAGTGAACTTTTGACGCGTGAGATGAGCACGCTGTTGAGAATGACCATCAGCTATCATGATTATAAAGAAGATTTTTATCATGCATTCCTTGCTGGAATCTTCGCCGGTGCGGGGTATATGGTGGAATCCAACCGAGAACACGGTGAGGGACGGAGTGATGTGATCGTATGCGATTCGGAAAACGGACGGCTCGCTGTCTTTGAGGTTAAGTGTTCTGCCGCACTTGAGAAAATGGAAGAAAGCTGTGAAACGGCATTGCGCCAGATCGATGAACGCATGTATGCAAAAGAGTTTGAAGACAGCTATGATCAGGTTCTCTGCTATGGAATTTCTTTCTATAAGAAACGCTGTCTGGTAAAGAAAATTCACTCGTGAACTCGTGAAATTCATGATTACTGGAAAGATACAGAACTGTTGCGAATCATTATCTAAAAGACCGCATAATCTGTCATAGACATTCCTTTTTGGGAGAATGGGTATGAAGCGATTATGCGGTCTTATGCTGTTCTGCGTAGGTTTCGGTATGACCTGGGCGTTAGTGCTGCCGACGACATTTTTCCTTGTACTCACGGCGGCGGCGCTGATGATCGTGGGGTATAATCTGTTTTGTGGGTAAAAATATTAAGCCCGTTAGTATTAGATTCTTATTTTTGTCGACATAAAAACCAAACAAAATATTGTCCCTTGTTGAATGCACTGCACCTTATATATTAAATAAATAACAAGAAGCACAGAAGATGGATTTATGCTATTCTTAGTATTATGCACCTTTTCAGAAGATGAGCAGGTTTGGATCGAACAATTATTTAATGAAAATCACACCCTTTTATATAAAGTTTCTTATCAGTTGCTTCAATCAGAAACAGACGCGGAAGACGCTGTTGCACAGGCATTTTTAAATATAATGGAACATTTTGAAAAAATCAGCCAGTTACCACGCCGCGACCAGATTCCCTATAGTGTTATTATTGCAAAGAATGCATCCTATGATATTCTTCGTAAGAAGAAAAAGATGATTCCGGTGGAAGAGTTTTATGAAACAAGGACGGATTCTGGAGTAGAAGAAGCTTTCTTTGAAAAATTCAAGAAGGAGCAGTTGGCGGTGGCATTAGAACATTTAGAAGAAAATGATCGAACACTTCTTATGTTTCGATTTGGTCGTAACATGTCATTAAAAGATATCGCAGTGCTGATGGGAATCTCGGAAGAGACAGCTAAAAAGAGGAGCCAGCGGGCAATAAAAAAACTGAAGAAAAAACTGGAAGAAATTGAGAGGTAAAAAGTGACAAGTATTTTAAGAGAAGTTTGTCGAGAAAGATTGAATCAAGAGTGGGCACAAGCTGATAAGAGTCTAGATAATTACAAAAATGTGATGTCAAAAGAAAGTAAATTGATTGACGAAGGGGAAATTAGAAAAAACATTTTGGATAAGGCAGCAAATAAAATTCTTGCACTCCCATTCCCGGAACAGGCTGTATTTCATCTTTATTATGCTTTTCACTTAGATGACTCGCAGATTAATGAAATTCTCATGATTCCGTATGCTCATGGAATGCGGATTAGTATGTTGAATTACCTTCAAAAATGGACAAGTACTCCAGAAATATATGCGGGCACATTCTCGCGCCTCGCGCGGTCGCTTGCGACAGTCTACATCTTCGCGCGAGTGCGCATCTTTGGCACGTCAGTGCCTTTTTATGTAACAGGAAATTCCGAGGCATTTCCTGTTACATGAAAAAGGCACCCTCACATGAGGATGCCTTCATTTCATTTCCCTATCTTGTAAAAGGAGGATTAAGCTCTCTCAACGAGACCGGATCTTAAGCAGGAAGTGCATACATACATCTTGCGGGAGCCGCCGTTAACCTTAACCTTTACAGATTTTACATTCGCGTTCCAGATTTTATTGGATCTTCTATGGGAATGGCTTACTCCATTACCAAAGTGAGCCGCCTTTTCGCAAATAGCACATTTAGCCATGATTCCACCTCCTTAATCATTCATACGGTTGGATGCAAAAATCCATAACATGGATATCATAGCAGAAGATTAAATATTTTGCAAGCAAAATTTTTAGAAATTTCACATTTTTTTGAAAAATAAGTGGAATCCCATGGACAGAGAAAACTTGATATGGTATATTAGGGTTATTAAAGTTCAATTATAAAGGAACTTTTGCGCGAATGATCCGGGTGGTCTGTGTTATGATCCGGCTGGATCGTTGGCGTTTGCGCCTTTTATCAGGATACGGCGCTTATAATCAGTAGGAATGGAGGCTTAGCGTATGAAGGGATGTATTAACAATAAAATGGGACAGATCCAGATCGACACCGATGTTATCGCTCTTTATGCCGGCACGACAGCGGTAGAATGCTTTGGAATCGTGGGAATGGCTGCAGTAAGTATGAAAGACGGTCTGGTAAAGCTATTAAAGAGAGAAAGCCTGACTCACGGAATCAATGTTACGATCAATGATAATGCAATTGAAATCGACTTCCACGTAATCGTATCCTATGGCGTCAGCATCTCGACCGTAGCGGATAACCTGATCGAGAGTGTGAAATACAAAGTAGAAGAGTTCACGGGAATGCCGGTTGAAAAGATCAATATCTTTGTTGAAGGCGTTCGAGTGATAGATTAAGGAGGAAGTAAAATCCATGGAATTAAAGTCCGTAGATGCCGCTCTCTTACAGAAAGCGGTTCTGGCCGCAGCGAAAGGCCTTGAGGCAAAAAAAGAATGGATTAACGAATTAAACGTATTCCCGGTTCCGGACGGTGATACGGGCACCAATATGACTATGACGATCATGGCCGCAGCAAGAGAGGTGGCTGCGATCGAGAATCCGACAATGGAGTCCATCGCGAAGGCTCTCTCATCCGGTTCCTTAAGAGGTGCCCGCGGTAACTCCGGCGTTATCTTATCCCAGTTATTCCGCGGTTTCACAAAAGAGATCAAGGAATCCAATGAAATTACAGTGACAAGCCTGGCGAATGCCTTTACCCGCGCAACTGAGACTGCCTACAAGGCTGTTATGAAGCCGAAGGAAGGTACGATCCTCACAGTCGCTAAGGGAATGGCTGAGAAGGCCGTTGATCTTGCGACACAGACAGATGACGTGATTGATTTTCTGACCCAGGTCATCGAGGAAGGCGACTATGTATTAAGCCAGACTCCGGAGATGCTTCCGGTATTAAAGCAGGCTGGTGTTGTCGACTCCGGCGGACAGGGACTTATGCAGGTCATGAAGGGCGGTCTTGACGGTCTTTTAGGAAGAGGGATTCCGTTTGATGCCGCTGCTCCGGCAGCCGGAAACACAGAGTCCGCAAAACCGAAGGTGGCTGCAGGAAGTGATGAGCTTTCTACTTCCGATATTAAGTACGGCTACTGCACCGAGTTTATCGTAAACGTGGAGAAAACCTACGATATGGATGAGGAGCAGAAATTCAAAGGATATTTGGAGTCCATCGGTGACTGCGTCGTTGTAGTTTCCGATGACGATATTATCAAAGTCCATGTCCACACGAACCATCCGGGTCTTGCATTTGAGAAAGGTCTGACTTACGGTTCCCTTTCCAGAATGAAGATCGACAATATGCGCGAGGAGCACCACGAGCGTCTGATCCAGAACGCTTCCAATGTTGCCCAGACTCCGGAAACTCCGGCTGAGGCAAAAAAAGAGGAAGCTCCGGCATCCAACGAGCCGAGAAAACCGTACGGCTTCATCGCTGTCTCCATCGGTAAAGGTCTCGGTGAGATCTTCAAGGGAATTGGCGCTGACTACCTGATCGAGGGCGGACAGACGATGAACCCGAGTACCGAGGATATGCTAAATGCCATCGAGAAGGTAAATGCGGACGTGATCTACATCCTTCCAAACAACAAGAATATCATTCTTGCCGCTGAACAGGCTAAGAGTCTTGTGGAAGATAAGAAGATCTTCGTTGTTCCGTCCAAGACCGTACCGCAGGGTATCGCGGCTCTCATCAACTTTCTCCCGGATCTTTCACCGGAGGAAAACCTTGAGAACATGACATCCGAGATGGGACGGATCCACACAGGCCAGATCACTTACGCGGTCCGCAACACAAATATCGACGGAATGGAGATCCATGAGGGTGATATCATGGGAATCGGTGATTCTGGCATGCTCGCTGTAGGCCAGAATGTAAATGAAACCGTTCTTGAGACTTTAAAGCACCTGGTGGATGACGAGTCCGAGCTGATCAGCGTTTACTCCGGTGAGGACGTGACGGAGGAAGATGCGGCAGCACTTGTAGAAAAAGTGCAGGCGGCATTCCCGAACTGTGAAGTTGAATTAAACGACGGCGGTCAGCCGATCTATTATTACCTGCTTTCCGTAGAGTAAGCGGGGAGATGCCAGAGGCGCCTGGCGCCCCGGTGAATGCATAACGACAGAAAAAGCTGCTCCCTTTGGTCAGAAGACCCGATGAGGCAGCTTTTTCCATGAGACAAAAAGCGGAAAGTTTCCGGTATGTTCTCAGTGGGCTGCAGACTGCGCCGCAGGATAAGACAAAAGGAGCGTGAAAACGATGGCAAACGACCAATCCATAGAGACCTTAAAAGGAATCGGAGAAAAAACGGCAAAGCTTTTTGAAAAAGTCGGGATCCGCACCATCGACGATCTGCTCCACTACTATCCGAGGGGCTATGATACCTACGGGGAGCCGAAAGCCATCGGGGAGCTTTCTGAGGATGAGACCGGGACCGTGGAGGGCTTTTTAAAGAGCGGGGCCACAGGAGTCCACGTAAACGGTCTTTCCATCGTCCAGGCGACCATCAGCGATATGACCGGAAAACTTCGTCTCGTCTGGTATCACATGCCGTATTTAAAGAACACTCTGCGGCCGGACAGTCATTTTATCTTCCGGGGCCGTGTGATCCGCAAAAAGAACGGACTCACGATGGAACAGCCCCAGATGTTTAAGCCGGAGGCCTACGAGGAACTTTTATCCAGCATGCGCCCGGTCTATGCCCAGACGAAGGGTCTGGGAAATAAGATGATCACTTCCGCAGTCGAGCAGGCACTTGCGTTCCGGACGTTGGAGAGGGATTATCTCCCGGCAGGTCTCAGGATCGCAAACGAGCTTGCGGAGTACAACTTTGCTATCGAGCACATCCATTTTCCGTCGAATGAGGAAGAACTGAAGTTTGCGAGGAAGCGCCTCGTGTACGATGAATTTTTCTTCTTCCTTCTGGCAGTGCGTCATTTAAAGGAGAAACGTCAGAATGTGCAGAGCCCATTCCATATGGAAAAACAGGATGAATGCCGGAAGCTTCTGGCGGATCTGCCTTACAGGCTCACGAACGCCCAGCTGAGGACGCTGGAGGAAGTCCTGAAGGACCTCAAGAGCGGTTCCGTCATGAACCGGCTGATCCAGGGTGATGTTGGCTCCGGTAAGACGATCATCGCCGTTCTGGCGCTCCTGGCAGCCTGCGAGAACGGATACCAGGGAGCTCTCATGGTGCCGACGGAAGTTCTCGCGAGACAGCACTTCGAGTCTGTGACGGAACTTTTTGAGAAGCATGGTGTGGACAAAAAGGTGATCCTGCTCACTGGTTCCATGACGGCAAAGGAAAAGCGGATCGTCTACGAGAAAGTTGCCTCCCATGAAGCGGATATCATCATCGGAACCCACGCCCTGATCCAGGAGAAGATAGTCTATGATAACCTTGCCCTCGTCATCACCGACGAGCAGCACCGGTTCGGTGTCGCCCAGAGGGAGATGTTTGGAAACAAGGGACAGATGCCTCATGTGCTGGTCATGAGCGCCACCCCAATCCCGAGGACTCTGGCGATCATCCTTTACGGGGACCTCGATATTTCCGTCATCGACGAACTCCCGGCAAACCGTCTTCCCATCAAGAACTGCGTGGTGGACAAGAGCTACCGCCCGCGGGCTTACCGTTTTATCGAAAACGAGGTAAAAAATGGCCGCCAGGCCTACGTGATCTGCCCGATGGTGGAGGAGAGCGAGATGATCGATGCAGAAAACGTCCTGGACTACACGAAGATCTTAAGGCAGAATCTGCCGGGGATCCGGGTGGAGTACCTTCACGGGAAGATGAAGGGAAAAGAGAAAAATAAGATCATGGAAGAATTTGCCGCCGGGGAGATCCAGGTGCTTGTCTCCACCACGGTCATCGAGGTCGGGGTCAACGTGCCGAACGCTACGGTGATGATGATCGAGAATGCCGAACGGTTCGGCCTTGCGCAGCTCCATCAGCTTCGGGGCCGCGTCGGACGGGGGGACAAGCAGTCCTACTGCATCATGGTGAATGCCTCCGGAAATAAGGAGAAAAACAGGCGTCTGGACGTCTTGAATAAGTCCAACGACGGCTTTTATATCGCTTCCGAGGATCTGAAGCTCCGAGGTCCCGGTGATATCTTCGGGATCCGTCAGAGCGGAGACCTGGAGTTCCAGCTGGCAGATATCTATACAGATGCGGTGACGCTTAAGAAGGTCTCCGAGGACGTGAACCGGCTTTTGGAGCAGGATGAAAACCTGGAACAGGAAGAAAACCAGGAATTAAAGAAGCGCCTCGACAGGTTTCTGGAAGAAAAGTATGAGAAGCTGAACCTGTAATAAAAACAATTATTGAACCTGCCGGTATATGACCAACCATCAAAGCTGAAACATTGAGAATATCGGAAAGTGCAGCAAGCTCGCAGACCTGCTGAACAGTTACGAAAAGCCACAAATTGATTATAAAAGAGGAGAATGACACACATGACGAGACTTGATGAACTCTTATATGAAATGACACGCTACGACGACAAGGATGTAAAACGGATCCAGCACTTTTTGAAGGTCCATGAATTCGCGAGACTGATCGGCCTTGCGGAGAATCTCGATCCGTACACCCAGGAAGTTCTGGAGGCAGCGGCCATCGTTCATGACATCGGAATTCACAAAGCAGAAGAAAAGTATGGAAGAAACACTGGAAAATACCAGGAGATGGAGGGACCGGGCGAGGCGCGGACCATGCTGACAGCCCTTTCCTGGCCCCAGGAGGTCATCGACCGTGTCTGCTATCTGGTAGGACATCACCACACATACGATAATATCGATGGAATGGACTACCAGATCCTTGTGGAGGCGGATTTCCTCGTCAATCTCTTCGAGGATGGATCCACACCGGACACCCAGAAGAGTGTATTTGAGAGAATATTCCGAACGGAAGGCGGAAAACGTCTGTTCCGTCTGATGTTTGAGAGCGGAGAGGAATAAACAGGTGAAAATACTTCTGGGAGGGGCAAATATATCGTTACCTGGGCACTGGGACATCTTGTGACTCTGGCGGACCTGGTGAACAACGTGTCCGCGATGGCACTTGCTGGGATAAAACTGGATAATAAGTGATCACAGATACGCGGCAGGGACGATATTGCAGGTATACCAGATAAGTGAGAAGGAATAAAGTATGTCAGTTAAATTAAAACAGGTATTTTCAGGGAAACGCCTTGATGAGGTCCATGCCCTCTATGAGACCGCATTTCCCGCCAGCGAGAAGAAACCTTTCTCCATGATCGTTTCCGGGCAGGGGACAGGGCTGGTGGAGATCCTTTCCCTGGAAGAGAATAATAGGTTTCTTGGTCTTGCCATCATGGCGAAGGCGGGAGACCGGGTACTTCTTGACTATTTTGCCATCGCGGATGAAGTGCGGGGGCATGGAGCCGGCTCTGCGGCACTTCAGGCGCTCCGTGAGAGATATCAAGGCATGAGGATCATCATTGAGATCGAGAGCACGAAATGTGAGGATGAAGAGGAACTGGCTCTCCGCACACGCCGGAAAAAGTTCTATCTGCGGAATGGGTTTACGATGCTGCCGTACTACATCGATCTCTGGGGGACGGAGATGGAGATGCTTTCAAATGGTCAGCCATGCCCGTATGAGGAATATCTCGATATCTATACAACGGCATTTGGAACAAAAGTATCCGATAAGATCCATTTTTTAGGGGACGCACCGGCGGCAGATGAGATCTGATGGCAGCCTGGGAGCAATTTCCGAAGAAATAAGAATCAAATTCACAAAAAGTACACAGGGGTATGATATAGTGAGCGATAAGTGAGTCAGGAGCAAGCTTGCATGATTCTGACGAACGGCGAACTGGACCAAAATAGCTGCGTTAGCAGCGGTCAGCACCATAGGTGCGAATTGTGGTATAGTGAGCGTGCTTTCGCCAACAAACCAATTAACAATGAGAGGATTACCAGATATGAAAAAACATGTATTATTAGGAGCGCTGCTCCTGACAGCAGCACTTTCGGCAGGACTTACCGGCTGTTCTTCTTCCGGCACAAAGGAATCAGGATCCCCGAAGGTGGAGATCTCCGAGATCAGAGATGACGTTGTAGAACCGGATTTCTCCGGTGCGGACATTGAAGTTTATGCATTAAATGCACCGATCGATTTTGACTACTCCAGCTCCGACACCGATATGATCTTTAAGAAAAAAGACGGTGTATGGCTGGATGCCATGGATTCCGCAATCCCGTTAAACCAGGAAAAATTTGAGGCGATGGCACAGAATTTCCTGAATCTTCATGCGATCTCTGAAATTGACAGTGCTGATACCGCATCTGACTATGGTATGGGAAATCCGGTATACACTGTGACGATCACCGACAGCGAAAAAGGTGAGATCACTCTGAGCATCGGAAACAAGGATGCAGACGGAAATTACTATCTCTCCGATGAGAAAAATATCTATCTCGTAAAAGCATCCACAGTAGACTCCCTGGTATTCGACTATGATACCCTGGTTGTCCGCGAGGGACTGGATATTCAGGTCACAGCAGCTGATCTTCAGAACGTGTCCATCACCATGGATGGTAAGACAACGTCCTACAAGAACTCTGATACAGAGGCCATGACGACCATCGCAGATGGAATCAGCAATCTCAAACCGTTCGACTATGCAAGCTACCATGTTTTAAATCAGGAACTTGCTAATGCGGACCTGACAACAGATACCCGCATTACATTCCAGGCGGAGCTCACTGTAAATGGTGAGAAGAAGTCTCTCACGATTTATGTCGGAACATACGCAAATCCGGATCAGACATACCGCTATGTGCAGCTTGATGGATCCAACATGATCATGGTCGTTGACAACAACATCGTATTAAACCTCTTAAACGGTCTGACACCGGATGAGGAATAAGTGCAAAGAAAATGCATAAACATGCATGGTAAGGCAAGAAAAAGGCAATTCTTACACCCTTTTTCTTGCCTTTTTTTTGTCTTTGAGATATGATAGAACAAGACTTTGGAATAAAGGAGAGAAAACACATGAATCAGTTACTTGATCTCTTCCTTACGTTTGCCAGAATCGGCGGTCTTACCTTTGGCGGTGGATACGCGATGCTTCCGATCCTCCAGAGAGAGGTCGTTGAGAAGAGACACTGGGCAACAGAAGAGGAACTTATGGACTATTACGCGATCGGCCAGTGTACCCCGGGCATTATCGCGGTAAATACGGCGACCTTTGTCGGACAGGGACTTGCCGGCTCCATTGGCGGTATCGTCGCGACTCTGGGCGTTGTATTCCCGTCCCTGATCATTATCACGGTCATCGCAGCATTTATCCAGAACTTTGCGCATCTCGCGATCGTACAGAACGCCTTTGCGGGTATCCGTGTCTGCGTTTGTGTCCTGATCTTCAACGCGGTGGTCAAACTCTGGAAAAAGGCAGTTGTGGATAAGCCGACATTAGTGATCTGCCTGCTTGTGATCCTCGGCTCCACACTTACGGAGTTTTCCCCGATCGTGTTCGTTATCCTTGCGGCTGCTGCAGGAATTATCTTAAAGAATAAGGAGGCTGCTTCCAAATGATGATCTTTGTCAGACTTTTCTTTGAGTTTTTTAAAGCTGGTCTCTTTGCAATCGGCGGCGGGATGGCGACACTCCCGTTCCTCTACAATATCTCCGATAAGACAGGCTGGTTCACCTACGGACAGCTTGCGGACATGGTGGCGATCTCCGAGTCCACACCAGGTCCGATGGGTGTCAACATGGCAACTTACGTTGGATTTACAACAGCCGGTCCTGCTGGTGCAGTAATTGCTACACTCGGTCTGATCACACCGTCCATTATCGTGATCCTGATCATTGCCGGATTCTTAAAGGCATTCAAGACAAACAAGTATGTCCAGAACGCTTTCTACGGACTCCGCCCGGCATCAACAGGTCTGATCGCGGCAGCAGGACTTTCCGTTCTGTCCTTGGTTCTTCTTCACAAGGACGCTTTTGCGGCAAGCGGAAAGATCACAGACCTGATCAGCATCCGCAGTATCGTTCTTCTTGCAGTACTTTATTATTTCACGGCAGTCTGCAAAAAGACGAAAGGACTCCATCCGGTTGCGTTTATTGCGGCATCTGCGGTGATCGGAGTTGTGCTTCGGTTCGGAGGAGTTTAAAATTTAAGTAAATATGTGCCTGTGGGAGAGCGATCCCGCAGGCTTTTTTCTTCCGAAAAACCGTTTGAAAAAGCTTGCCGGGACCGCATGCTCCAGGATGTTTTTCGACACAAAGTTATAATTCGAATATATGTTCGATAGAAAACGCTTGCAAATCTGGAAGATTTAAGTGTATAATAGGAAAAGCTTGACTGAGAAACGTGGCTGCGGCATATACGCAGCAGTATGAAAAATAAAACAAAGCTGCGGCGGGGAAGCTTTCCTGCCGCAGTTTATGACTTGTATTGGAGGTCTTTACATGGCGAAAGCACAGTATAATGCTGACAGTATTACCGTACTGGAAGGACTGGAGGCAGTCCGCAAGCGTCCCGGAATGTACATCGGTGGCGTTGGAACAAAGGGCTTAAACCATTTGATATATGAAATCGTCGACAACGCGGTGGACGAGCACCTGGCTGGATTCTGTACAGAGATCACAGTAACGCTGGAGGCGGATGGGTCCTGTACCGTAAAGGATAACGGACGGGGAATCCCGGTGGAGATGCACAAAAAAGGCGTGTCCGCGGAACGTGTGGTTCTCTCCACGCTTCATGCAGGCGGAAAATTCGATAATAATTCCTATAAGACCAGCGGCGGACTTCATGGCGTCGGTTCTTCGGTCGTAAACGCCCTGTCTGACCGGATGAAGGTAAAAATTTCCAGGGATGGAAAAGTATATTATGATGAGTATGAGAAGGGACATCCGGTGATTGAACTGAAGGATGGGCTTCTTCCTGTGATCGGAAAATCAAAGGAGACAGGAACAGAGATCAACTTCCTGCCGGATCCGACGATCTTCGAGAAGACGAAATTTAAGGCGGAGTGGTTAAAGAGCCGTCTTCATGAGTCTGCCTATTTAAACCCGAACCTGGCGCTCCGCTATGTGAACAAACGCGCCGGTGAGGAGGAGATGATCACCTACCACGAGCCGGATGGGATCATCGCCTATGTCCGTGAGTTAAATAACGGAAAAGAGCCGGTTCATGAGCCGGTGTATTTTAAAGGCAGTGTGGACCAGATCGAGGTGGAGGTGGCGTTCCAGTTCGTTGACGCCTTCGAGGAGAATATTCTCGGATTCTGCAACAATATCTTCACCCAGGAGGGCGGAACCCACCTGGTGGGATTCAAGACGAAATTCACCCAGCTGATCAACTCCTACGCGAGGGAACTCGGCATTTTAAAAGAGAAGGACAGCAACTTTACCGGCGCTGACACAAGAAACGGCATGACGGCCGTTGTGGCGGTGAAACACCCGGATCCGATCTTCGAGGGACAGACAAAGACAAAGCTTGCCAGCGCCGATGCGACAAAGGCTGTGTTCACCATGACTGGAGACGAGTTGGAAAGGTTTTTCGACCGAAATCTCGACACCTTAAAGGCAATCATCGCCTGTGCGGAGAAATCCGCAAAGATCCGCAAGGCGGAGGAGAAGGCGAAGACAAACATGCTTTCCAAGTCGAAGTTCTCCTTCGACAGCAACGGAAAGCTTGCAAACTGTGAGAGTCGTGACCCGTCAAAGTGTGAGATCTTCATCGTCGAGGGAGATTCTGCCGGCGGCTCCGCAAAAATGGGAAGAAACCGACAGTTCCAGGCGATCCTGCCGATCCGCGGAAAGATCTTAAACGTGGAGAAAGCGTCTATGGATAAGGTCCTGGCAAACGCTGAGATCAAGACTATGATCAATGCCTTCGGCTGTGGATTCTCTGAGGGATACGGAAATGACTTTGATATCACGAAATTGAAATACGATAAGATCGTCCTGATGACCGATGCCGATGTGGACGGAAGCCATATCGACACATTGCTTTTAACATTTCTCTATCGCTTCATGCCGGAACTGATCTACGACGGACATGTTTACATTGCGATGCCGCCGCTCTATAAGGTAGTTCCGAAACGCGGAGAAGAGCGGTATCTCTACGATGACAAGGCGCTAGAAGAATATAAGAAGAGCCACGCCGGGGACTTTACGCTGCAGCGCTACAAAGGTCTCGGTGAGATGGATGCGGATCAGCTCTGGGAGACGACGCTAAACCCGGAGAACCGCGTCTTAAAACGGGTGGAGATCGAAGATGCCCGGATGGCAAGTGAAGTGACGGAGCTTCTGATGGGAAGCGACGTTCCGCCGAGAAAGAAATTTATCTATGATCATGCCGATGAGGCGGAGATCGACGCATAGAAGGAGAGTTTACCATGTCTGAAAAAATATTGCGAACTGAATATTCGGAGGAAATGCAGAAGAGCTATCTGGACTACTCCATGAGCGTCATCACCTCCCGTGCGATCCCGGATGCCAGAGACGGTTTAAAGCCGGTACAGCGCCGTGTTCTCTACGATATGAGTGAGCTTCACTTAGATCACGATAAGCCCCACAGAAAGTCGGCACGTATCGTGGGCGATACCATGGGTAAATACCACCCACACGGCGACAGCTCTATCTACGAGACCTTAGTTGTCCTGTCCCAGGACTTTAAAAAGGGAATGGCTCTGGTGGACGGACACGGAAATTTCGGCTCCATAGAGGGTGACGGCGCAGCGGCCATGCGATACACTGAGGCACGCTTAAAGAAATTTGCGGAGGAGGTCTACTTAAAAGATCTCGATAAGACCGTAGATTTCGTCGCCAACTACGATGAGACGGAAAAAGAGCCGGAGGTCCTCCCGGTCCGCGTGCCGAACCTTCTCGTAAACGGTGCGGAGGGAATCGCTGTCGGCATGAGCACCAGCATTCCGACCCACAATTTAGGGGAAGTTATCGACGCGGTAAAGGCCTATATCGATAACCGTCTTCTCACCGTGGAAGAGCTGATGCAGTATATGCCGGGACCGGATTTCCCCACCGGCGGGATCATCGCAAATAAGAGTGATCTTTTACAGATCTACGAGACTGGTGTTGGAAAGATCAAGCTCCGCGGAAAGATCGAGGTGGAACTCGGAAGAAGAAAGGCAGACCGAGACAAACTGGTGATCACGGAGATCCCGTACACAATGGTCGGTGCGGGAATCAACAAGTTCCTCATGGATGTGGCAGATCTCGTTGAGACGAGGAAGCTCACCGATGTGGTGGACATTTCAAACCAGTCAAATAAAGAGGGGATCCGCATTGTCCTGGAGTTAAAGAAGGACGCGGATGTCAACAAGATCAAGGCGATCCTCTATAAAAAGACAAAGCTCGAGGACACTTACGGTGTCAACATGCTTGCCATTGACGATGGACGCCCGGAGACCATGAACCTTAAGCAGATCTTGAATACATTTCTGGAATTCCAGTACCGGAACATGACGAAGAAGTACAATGTTCTTCTCCAGAAGGAAATGGAGAAGAAGGAAGTTCAGGAAGGGCTCATCGAGGCATGCGATGTGATTGACCTTATTATCGCCGTTCTCCGGGGATCAAAGAACATGAAGGACGCAAAGGAATGCCTGATGACCGGAAATACGGAGAAGATCAAGTTCCGTGTGCCGGGCTTTGAGGCGGACGCGAAGAAGCTTCATTTTACCGAACGTCAGGCGACAGCGATCCTGGAGATGCGTCTCTACAAGCTCATCGGTCTTGAGATCCTCGCGCTCCAGAAAGCACACAAGGAGACATTGCGGAAAATCCGTGAATATAAGCATATTCTTTCCAACCAGAAGAATATGGATGTGGTGATCAAGGAAGACCTTGACTCCATCAAGGCAGAGTTCGCAGAAACGAGAAGGACACTCATCGAGGACGGCGAGGAGATGGTTTACGTGGAGGCGAAGGAAGAGGCGAAGGAAGTGATTTTCGTCATGGACCGCTTCGGCTATTGCAAGACCATGGACCGCTCCATCTACGAGAGGAACCAGGAGACCGTGGACAGCGAGAATGTCCGGGTACTTCCGGTGATGACGGACGATAAGCTCTGCATGTTCTCAGATACCGGAAACATGTACCAGGTGAAGGTTGCGGAGTTCCCGACACTGAAGATGAAAGACAAGGGAATCCCCATCGAGAACGTCAGCAAATTTGATGGGAAGACGGAGACGATCCTCTTTATGCTTCCGGCATCCGGATTTACCGGTAAGAAATTCCTGTTCGCGACGGCCCAGGCGGCGGTGAAGATCGTTCCGGGAGAGGAATTTATAACGGCAAATAAGACCGTTGTGGCGACGAAATTAGCGGGAGAGGATAAGCTCACGGAGATCCGGGAGATCGGCACTGAGATCGATGGAACCCGCGATGTGGTTCTCCAGACTGTCGACGGCATGTTCTTAAAATTCCAGCTGGAAGAAATTCCAGAGCTCAAGAAGAACAGCCGTGGTGTGCGGGGCATCAGGCTTGAAAAGGAAGATACTCTGGAACATGTATATCTGCCGGATATGGACGGAACCGCTGTCTATAAAGGAAAAGAAGTTGCTCTTGGCCGGTTGAAAGCGGCAAAGAGGGATGGAAAAGGAACGAAAGTCCGGTTATAATAGAATTGGATCGTACGATCCTTTTAATCTGAACTTGAATGAAAATCATGATCCGGACAGATCCTGTCCGGGAAAAGGAGGAACCTATATGAATACACCAACACCTCATATTGCAGCAAAACAGGGTGAGATCGCGCCGTCTATTTTACTTCCGGGTGATCCGCTCCGCGCGAAATTTATCGCTGAGAATTTCCTTGCGGGCGCAAAGCAGTTCAACGCTACAAGAAATATGTTTGGTTACACCGGTTTTTACCGTGATAAACCTGTCTCTGTCATGGGAACAGGAATGGGATGCCCGTCCATTGGAATCTACACCCACGAGCTCATCGAGGGATACGGCGTAAAGACACTGATCCGTGTGGGAACCACAGGGGCGATCTCCGAGGATGTCCATATCCGTGACCTTGTTTTCGCCATGGGTGCCTGCGCACAGACAAATTATGTGAGAGAATTCGGACTTCCGGGAGATTTCGCGCCGATCGCGGACTTCGGACTCCTGATTAAAGCCGTCTTCCACGCAGAGCAGGAAAACCTTCCATATCACGTTGGAAACGTCCTGACTTCCGATCTGTTCTATGAGCCGGAAAAAAAGAAACACGACGGACTCCAGTTCACGGATATGGGTGTACTGGCAGTGGAGATGGAGACAGCGGCTCTCTACGCAAACGCGGCTCTCGCAAAAGCGCGTGCCCTTTCAATTCTGACTGTATCTGATTCTATGGTGACAGGCGAGAAGACGACAGCCGAGGAGCGCGAGACATCCTTCGCTGACATGATCCATGTAGCGCTTGAAATCGTTTAACCGTTACTGATATCAGTTATTGTTTGCGCAAGGCGTGAGCAGTAACATTTAATACGTTAGTATGGTAAACTCATGCCATTTACTACTTGCATTTTTTGTCGTTTTGAGTTAGGATAGACAACAACACGGGTGTTGCGTACATGGAGACATATGTCCGCGACGGGTGGAAAATGGCAGGCTGGCAGCTGATACCGGCTGACGGGCTGAGATGAGGAGATATGTGTGATGGAAAAGAAACTTAGAGTTGGTATCCTTGGAGCAACAGGTATGGTAGGACAGAGATTTATCTCTCTCCTTGAGAATCATCCATGGTTCGAAGTGACGACCGTGGCAGCCAGCCCGCGTTCTGCAGGAAAAACATATGAGGAGGCAGTTGGAGGACGCTGGAAAATGACGACTCCGATGCCGGAAAAAGTTAAAAATTTAGTTGTTATGAATGTAAACGATGTGGATGCGGTATCCAAGACCGTTGATTTCGTATTCAGCGCCGTTGATATGACAAAGGAAGAGATCCGCGCTATCGAGGAAGCTTACGCGAAGACAGAGACTCCGGTGGTTTCCAACAACAGCGCTCACCGCTGGACACCGGATGTTCCGATGGTAATCCCGGAGATCAACCCGGATCACTTTGAGGTGATCAAGTTCCAGAAGCAGAGACTCGGCACGACCCGCGGATTTATCGCAGTAAAGCCGAACTGCTCGATCCAGAGCTACACTCCGGCACTCAGTGCGTGGAGAGAGTTCGAGCCGTACGAGGTAGTCGCTACTACATATCAGGCTATTTCCGGAGCAGGAAAGACCTTTAAGGACTGGCCGGAAATGGTAGAGAATGTGATCCCGTACATCGGCGGCGAGGAAGAGAAGAGTGAGCAGGAGCCGCTTAGGATCTGGGGTCACTTAGAGGGCGGCGTGATCGTAAAGGCAAAAGAGCCGGTGATCACATGCCAGTGCGTCCGGGTACCGGTATTAAACGGCCACACAGCTGCTGTATTCGTAAAATTCAGAAAGAAAGCTTCCAAGGAACAGCTCATTGAAAAGCTTGTAAACTTCAAGGGACTTCCGCAGGAGTTAGAGCTTCCGAGCGCACCGAAGCAGTTCATCCAGTATATGGAAGAGGACAACCGTCCGCAGGTTAAGCTGGACGTTGATTTCGAGAAGGGAATGGGCGTATCCATCGGCCGCTTAAGAGAAGACACCGTCTATGACTGGAAGTTTATCGGTCTGTCCCACAACACCGTCCGCGGTGCTGCAGGCGGAGCCGTCCTCTGCGCAGAGCTTCTCACAAAGCAGGGATATATTTCTGCAAAATAATATCGACGGATACCGGTTATCATCTGTCGATCAGAACGTAAATCATGGGCCCGCTATTTGTGCGGGTCCTTTTTACGCGGACAGCGAATCAGTACATATGCCTGTATATGACCTGATGCTGTTTCGTAACGTACCAAAGATGCGCACTTGCGCGAAGATGCAGCCTGTCGCAAGTGACCGCGCGAATGTGTCAAGGCACATTCTGTTTTATAAGGATCGAAACCGAGGAGGTAATTTTATGTCAGTGAAGAAAGAGCATTTTGGGGAAATGCCGGATGGAAGAGAGGTAAGCCTCTACACCATAACAAACAAGAATGGTCTTGAGGCATCCGTCACAGATCTCGGCGCTGTCTGGGTCCGCATGGTCGTTCCGGATAAAAATGGGGTTATGGACGATGTGATGCTGGGATTTGACGACGCAGTTGGTTATTTAAACAATGGTCCGCATTTCGGATCCGTTGTGGGCCGGATCGCAAACCGCACCGCGAAGGGAAAGTTCTCCCTGAACGGAAAAGAGTATACCCTGGCGGTGAACAATGGACCGAACAACCTGCACAGCGGTCTGGATTACTATGACGCGCGTCTCTGGAATGCGAAGGAAGAGGCGGAAAACGCTGTCACCTTCACACTTTTAAGCCCGGACGGAGATCAGGGATATCCGGGAAACGCTATCGTATCTGTCACATATACGCTGACAGACGAGGATATGCTGACGCTGACATACCGTGTCCTTTCCGATGCGGACACGCCGGTGAACCTGACAAACCATGGATATTTCAACCTCCTCGGCAATAACGGAGGTTCCGTCCTTGACCACAAAGCTCGAATTCTTGCAGATTTTTACACCCCGTCCGATGAGACATCGATCCCAACCGGAGAGATCTGCCCGGTAAAGGGAACTCCGATGGATTTCACGGATTTCCATGTGATCGGGGATCGGATCGATGAGAATTTCGACCAGCTTGTCATGGGACATGGATACGACCATAACTGGTGTCTCTCCCATGTCCGCGGCGACTTCGGACTTGCCGCGCAGATCTTCTCCGAGGAGAGCGGCAGAGCGATGGATGTCTATACAGACCAGCCGGGCGTGCAGTTCTATACTGCTAACTGGCTTGATCAGGAGAAGGGAAAGAAAGGTGCGTTCTACCATGCAAGAACCGCATTCTGCTTTGAAACCCAGAACTTCCCGGATGCTGTCAACAAACCGCACTTCCCATCACCGATCGTGAAGGCAGGGAAAGAGTGGACGTCTGCGACAGGATACCGTTTTTATATTTATGAAAAATAATGACAACGATTCAGTACCTTCATGGTTACAAGCAAAAATCCATTCCAGATCGGCTGCGCCGATGAGATTTTTGCTTTGCATAAAACTACTAAGGAATTATTGATATGAATAATTTAAGTGAACGCAGCATCAAGATCCTGGCATCCATGGGACTGATCCTTACGACGATGATCTGGGGATTTGCCTTCGTGGTTATGAAAAATTCTGTGGATGTGATCCCGCCGACATACCTTCTGGCGGTCCGCTTTTCCATGTCCGCGGTACTGCTCGCCCTGTTGTTCCATAAAAATATGATGAAAGCAGACCGGGAGACGGTCCTCTGCGGCGTGATCTTAGGCGCTTTTCTCTGCCTGTCCTATCAGTTCCAAACCTACGGTCTGAAGCACACGACAGCAAGCAAGAATGCTTTTATCACAACGCTGTATGTCATCATCGTGCCGTTCCTCTACTGGATCGTCAGTAAAAAGAGACCTACAGGCCGGAATATCGCCGCCGCGTTTCTCGCGGTCATCGGTCTTGCGCTTTTGTCATTGCAGGGAGATCTCTCGATCAATTACGGAGATTTTCTGACGCTGGTCTGCGGTCTGATGTTTGCGGTTCACATGGTATTTATCGACAAGTTTACAGAATGCCACGACCCGATCGCCCTGACGGTGATCCAGATCCTTGCAGCAGCTATTTTCAACTGGATCTGCGCACCGTTTCTTGACGGATCCTTTGATTTCACGGTCCTGATGGATAAGTCTCTGATCGGGGGACTGCTATACCTGGCAGTCTTCTCCACCACAGTGGCTTATCTCTTACAGAACAGCGGACAGAAATATCTGAGCGCATCTACATCGGCGATCCTTCTTTCCATGGAGTCGGTGTTCGGAACTCTGTTTTCCGTGATCTTTTTAAAGGATGTACTGACAGGAAAGATGTTGGCCGGATGTGCGCTGATGTTCGCGGCAGTTCTTTTATCGGAGCTCCCGCAGAAGAAAAAATAGCAGCTGTGAAGTCAATATAAACAGGAAAGAGGTTTCATGGGAAAAGCACTATTTATCGCCGAGAAGCCCAGCGTCGCACAGGAATTTGCGAAGGCGCTAAAGGTTTCCGGGAGAAAAGGAGACGGATATATTGAGTCTGACCAGGCTATCGTGACCTGGTGTGTGGGTCATCTGGTGACCATGAGTTACCCGGATGCCTACGATCCGGCCCTGAAACGCTGGAGCATGGAAACTCTGCCGTTTCTCCCGAAGACATTCAAATACCAGGTGATTGACGATGTAAAAAAACAATTTAAGATCGTGAGCGGGCTCTTAAACCGGGCGGACGTGGACACAATCTATGTCTGTACTGACTCCGGGCGTGAAGGAGAGTACATCTACCGCCTGGTGGAGCAGATGGCCGGGGTAAAGGGAAAGAACCGCCGCCGTGTCTGGATCGACTCCCAGACCGAGGATGAGATACTCCGGGGCGTCCGGGAGGCGAAGGACCTTGCGGAGTACGACAACCTTGCAGCCTCCGCATATCTTAGAGCAAAAGAAGATTACCTGATGGGTATCAATTTTTCCAGGGTGCTCACCTTAAGATACGGCCCATCGGTGGCGTCCTACCTGAGGGAAAAGCGGGCGGTGCTGTCCGTCGGCCGTGTGATGACCTGTGTCCTCGGCATGGTGGTCCGCAGGGAGCGGGAGATCCGGGAATTCGTGAAGACCCCGTTCTACCGCGTCATCGGTTCCTTCGATGTCCCGGATCATGAGACCGCGGTCATAGAGGCGGAATGGAGAGCGGTGGAAGGCTCCAGATACTTCGGCACACCGGCGCTTTATAAGGAAAACGGATTTAAAGAGCATAGGACAGCGGAGGAGCTGATCCGCTTTTTAAGCGCCGACCCGATGGAAGGAACGCTCATCGCCCTGGACAAGAAAAAAGAGACGAAAAATCCGCCGCTTTTATATAACCTTGCGGAGATCCAGAACGACTGTTCGAAGATGTTCAAGATCAGCCCGGATGAGACCTTAAAGATCATCCAGGAACTCTATGAGAAAAAGCTGGTGACTTACCCTCGAACAGACGCCAGAGTTCTCTCCACTGCGGTGGCGAAGGAGATCTATAAGAATATCGGCGGACTCCGGAATTTCGGGCCTCTCGCGGACTTTGCCGCGAAGGCGCTGGACAGCGGAACCTGGAAGCAGATCGCTCGGACAAAGTATGTGAACGATAAGCAGATCACCGACCACTACGCCATCATACCGACGGGGCAGGGATTTGGAGCACTGAGAAGTCTCAATCCGCTGGCTGCAAAGGTGTATGAGCTGATCGGACGGCGTTTTTTAAGCATTTTTTATTCACCTGCGGTCTACCAGAAGTTTTCCCTGCGGATTGAAAAGCAGGGAGAACAGTTCTTCGCGGCATATAAGGTCCTTGCGGAGGCGGGATACCTGGAGGTTGCGAACGTCCCGTCCAAGAAAAAAATGGAAAATTCTGGAAACAGCCGGGGTGAAAATTCCGGCGCAGGACAGGAAAACCAGGCGGAAGAATTGGATCCAGGTCATGATGAGAAGGCAAAGAATCTTCTTGCCATGCTGTCCGGCCTGAAAAAAGGACAGAAATTAAAGCTTTTAAAATTTGATATCAAGGAAGGCGAGACATCTCCGCCGAAGCGCTACACCTCCGGTTCCATGATCCTTGCCATGGAGAACGCGGGCCAGCTCATCGAGGATGAGGACCTGCGGGCCCAGATCAAGGGAAGCGGCATCGGAACGAGCGCCACCCGGGCGGAGATCTTAAAAAAGCTGTTCAACATCAAGTATCTGGCACTGGCGAAGAAGACCCAGGTCATCACGCCGACACTTCTCGGGGAGATTGTCTTCGATGTCTGCCAGGCATCCATGCGGCAGCTCCTGAATCCGGAACTCACGGCAAGCTGGGAAAAAGGCCTCACTTACGTGGCGGAGGGAACCATCACGCCGGATGAGTACATGGAAAAGCTGGAGCGTTTTGTGACGCTCAGGACAAACGGTGTCAAGCAGACGAACAACGCCTATATGCTGCGGCCGTATTTTGACGCTGCGGCTCAGTTCTATAAAAAATAGCAACAGATCTGTTTCAATGCTGCAGCCGTTTGCAAAAGCTTATCGAAAATGCTTTCGGCGGTCCAGCCGTAAATAAATGCTGTCTGGCAAGATGGCAGATTGGAGAATCATTATGAAAAAAGAAGAGACTAAGATCGTCGATCTTTATGACCTTTCCCACACCCAGGCTGCGGATTTCCTCCGCCAGTTTACCTACCCGTGGGAGGCACTTGCCCATATTAAAGAGTTCATCCTCGAACTCGGAAAGACACTCCCGGAGGGTGAGTACGAGAGGCGCGGGGAGACCGTATGGGTCCATAAGACCGCAAGGGTGATGCCGAGTGCGTTTCTCGGCGAGAATATCATTATCGGAAAGGATACAGAGGTCCGCCACTGCGCGTTCCTCCGGGGAAATGCCTTAGTCGGAGAGGGAGCCGTCGTTGGAAACTCCACGGAGTTAAAAAATGTGATCCTGTTCGATAAGGTCCAGGTTCCGCACTACAACTATGTGGGAGATTCCATCTTAGGCTACCGCGCCCACATGGGAGCCGGTTCCATCACCTCAAACGTGAAGTCCGACAAGCTTCTCGTGAAGGTCCATGCGGAGGACGGCGATATCGAGACCGGGATCAAGAAATTTGGTGCGATGCTCGGTGACTGCGTGGAAATCGGATGCGGTTCTGTTCTGAATCCAGGAACTGTTATTGGAAGGAACTGCAATATCTACCCGTTATCCAGTGTCCGTGGATGTGTGGATGAGAATTCCATCTATAAGAAGCAGGGCGAGATTGCCAAGAAGGTGCAGGAGTAATTGATAACTGCAAAAGGAACGAGGCAGTGAAAGAACGATCCATGCGATGATTTTTCTGCAATATGAGATGCAATAATAAAAAAAAGAACCACGATATTTATCTATAAACTCATATGTTGAGTTTTAACAAATATCGTGGTTTTATTTTTAGTATGGGAACCTATACTCTTAAATCACTTCGTGCCAAAAATACGGTCTCCGGCATCTCCGAGACCCGGACAGATGTACGCGTTCTCGTTTAATTCACGGTCAAGGTGTCCGACATAGATCTGTACATCCGGATGTGCCTCGTGGAGTCTCTTTACACCTTCCGGGGCAGCGATGATGCACATAAATTTGATATGCTTTCCGCCGTGCTGCTTGATGAAATCAATAGCTGCAACTGCGGAACCGCCGGTAGCGAGCATCGGGTCTGTGACAACGATGGTTCTCTGCTCGATCGGATTCGGAAGCTTGCAGAAATACTCATGAGGCTCATGGGTCTCCTCGTCGCGGTAGAGACCGATATGACCGATCTTCGCGGACGGAACGAGGGAGAGAACACCGTTTACCATTCCGAGACCTGCGCGCAGGATCGGAACGATGGCTAATTTCTTGCCTGCAAGCATCGGGGTCATACATGTCTCGATCGGAGTCTCGACCTCAACGTCCTCCAGCGGCAGATCGCGGAGTGCCTCATATCCCATCAGAGTTGCGATCTCCTCAACAAGAGTACGGAACTCATTTGTTCCTGTGGTCTTCTTTCTTAACATGGAGATCTTGTGCTGAACCAGCGGGTGGTCAATATACGTTACATTTTCCATTAATAGATACCAGCCTTTCTGTGATCTGCCAAAGCCTATAGACCGATTGGCGGATCATGTTTTTTCCTTCCCTCTATCATACCAAAATGCAGGATAGAAATCAACCGGATCGTTTCTCGGATGCGTCTATTGTTATTTTGTTTCCGGTGAATATTTTACAAGGGCATAATCACCCGCCGCATGGCTCACCGGAACGATCAGGTAGATATCTCCGTCCTTTTCGTAGGAAAACGCCTGCGGGAATGTCCCGTCCTTTACGGAAGTAAAATCACATTCTGCAAAAACCGTCTGCCAGAGTTCTTTTCCACTGGACTTGATGGAATCCTTTACTTCAGCTGCTGTGTCCGCCGGTTCTACCACCACAACGTTATCGGAAGAAAGATATTCCGCGATGGAATCCGCATCTGCATACGCAGTCAGACCGATTGGTGATCCTGTATTTAAGTTCACAGAGACGGCATAGCGCACATTTGACGGATGGGCTGTTTCTGCAACGTTTACCATTCCGTGGAATGTAAATACCGCCTTGTTTTTATCGAGGGATACCAGATCACAGTTGATGGAAACCTCATCCTTTTCGGTGTCCAGTTCCCAGGCAGTGATGATCGAGGTCGCCTCTTTCTTTAAAAGCTCATTGACGGCCTGGGTCATGGATGCATCACGAAGATTGGAGAGGATCGGGTATTCGATGGAGACCTTTCCGGTCTTTTCGGTCGCGATCTTCGATTTCACGCTTAACGCGTCGGAGGCGTTGGAATCCTTTTGCGTCTCGACCTCAGAAGATCCGGCTTTTGAAGCATCCGTTTTTGAGGAGTCACTTTTTGAATTGTCTGCTGCCGGATCAGCCTTTGTTTCATTGGAAGTAGTTTCCGCCATGGTCTCCGCAGCGGACGTATGAATTCCAGAGATGTCCACAGCCTCGTGTTTTTTGCATGCGGTGATGGATAATGCGGCAAGCATTGTCAAAGCGGCAAATTTATAAAGATTTTTTCTCATAAGAAGATCAGCTCCTTTTATCGTATTTTAATGTGGCACCGGAATAGGCGAATGGAAGAAAGCCTGTCCGGTACCAGGTTTATCTTTCTAAGACAGTTATATTATATCATGAAGACCTGCCTCTTGTACATGAACGCCACATTACGATTTTTTTAAATAAATGAAAGCATTTCATAAGAAAACGCCGGGATCGTTGATAAGTAATTTTAAATACTCAATCTGCAGGAAGTATGTTATCATAAAATTAAAACCCGTCGCCGGTACAAATTCCGGTGATCTTATACGAAAACAGGAGGAGTACTTCCATGAAGTTATTATCACTTTCAGAGGAGTTAAAAAACAATTCTTATCCGGGAAGAGGAATCGTGATCGGAAAATCAGCCGATAGAAAGACAGCCGTGACCGCATATTTTATTATGGGAAGAAGCAGCAACAGCCGCAACCGTGTCTTTGTAGAGGATGGTGAAGGAATCCGTACTCAGGCGTTTGATCCGTCAAAATTAGAGGACCCGAGCCTTATCATCTACGCCCCGGTGCGCGTTCTCGGAAATAAGACCATCGTGACAAATGGCGACCAGACAGATACGATCTACGACGGAATGGACCGCCAGCAGACCTTCGAGCAGTCCCTGCGCTGCCGCGAGTTTGAGCCGGACGGCCCGAACTATACTCCGCGTATCTCCGGAATCATGCACATTGAGAACGGGAACTACAATTTTGCGATGTCCATCTTAAAGAGCAGTGATGGAAACCCGGAGAGCTGCAGCCGCTTTACATACGCATATGAGAAGCCATTAAGCGGTGAGGGACGTTTCATCCACACTTACATGAACGATGGAAATCCGCTTCCGAGCTTTGAGGGTGAGCCGAAACGCATTGCCATTGAGGGCGATATCGACAGCTTCACAAAGAATGTATGGGAGAGCCTGAATGAGGACAACAAGGTATCCCTCTTTGTAAGATTCATCGATATCGAGACAGGAAAGTACGAGACAAGAATCGTAAATAAAAATCACTAGTCGTATCAAAAGGAGAAAAGCAAATCATGAATGAAATGGAATTAAAATACGGATGCAACCCGAACCAGAAACCGTCCCGTGTATACATGGAAGACGGAAGTGATCTTCCGATCACAGTCTTAAACGGAAGACCGGGCTACATCAATCTTCTCGACGCGTTGAACGGCTGGCAGCTCGTTAAGGAGTTAAAGGAAGCGACAGGTCTTCCGGCAGCGACTTCCTTCAAGCATGTCTCCCCGGCAGGCGCCGCTGTAGGATTTCCGATGGATGAAGTTTTAAGAAAGATCTACTGGGTGGACGATCTCGGTGAGCTTTCCCCGCTTGCAAGTGCTTACGCGAGAGCAAGAGGCGCAGACCGTATGTCTTCCTTCGGCGATTTTATTTCCCTTTCCGATGTCTGCGATGTTGACACCGCAAAGCTTATCAAACGCGAGGTATCCGACGGCGTGATCGCTCCGGGATATGAACCGGAAGCTCTTGAGATCTTAAAACAGAAAAAGAACGGCAAATACAATGTGATCCAGATCGATCCGTCCTACGTTCCGGCACCGATCGAGCACAAACAGGTATTTGGCGTGACCTTCGAGCAGGGAAGAAACAACTTAAAGATCGATAAGGATCTCTTATCAAACGTTGTGACAGAGAACAAGGAGATCCCGGATTCCGCAAAGATCGACCTTATGATCTCCCTGATCACCTTAAAATACACACAGTCCAACTCCGTATGCTACGTGAAGGGCGGACAGGCCATCGGTATCGGCGCAGGACAGCAGTCCCGTGTCCACTGTACACGTCTTGCGGGTCAGAAGGCAGACAACTGGTTTCTCCGTCAGGCTCCGCAGGTATTAAACCTTCCGTTTATCGACAAGATCAAACGTGCGGACCGCGACAACGCCATTGACGTTTATATCGGGGACGAGTATATGGATGTTCTCGCAGACGGTGAGTGGCAGAAAGTATTCACCGAAAAACCGCCGGTATTCACAAAAGAGGAAAAACGCGCATGGCTCGACAAGATGCAGGATGTGGCCCTCGGCTCTGACGCCTTCTTCCCGTTCGGTGACAATATCGAACGTGCCCACAAGAGCGGCGTAAAGTATATCGCACAGCCGGGTGGATCTGTCCGTGACGACAATGTGATCGATGTGTGCAATAAATACGGAATGGCGATGGCATTCACCGGTATTCGTCTGTTCCACCACTAAAATCTCCTTGCAATTTTCATGTTCTTATGATAGAATTATATGCGGCTGTTGAAATACACAGCCGCGAAGATATGCCGGCGTGGCGGAATGGCAGACGCATCAGACTCAAAATCTGACGGGGGTAACTTCGTGCCGGTTCAAGTCCGGCCGCCGGCAGAAACGAAAAGACATGACTTTCTCACGATGGTCGTGTCTTTTTTGCATAAAAGGAAATTCTGATAAGAGGAGGCGTGTTCCATGACCTGTGTGGAAGCAGAAAAAATGGTGGTCCCGTATATGAAGGATGAACTGTCCCCGACTGAACTGGAAGATTTTCTTGACCATATCCATACCTGTGAGAACTGCCGGGAGGAGTTAGAGATCCACTATATGGTGGATGTGGGTTTAAAAAAGCTGGATGAAGCGGATGGAACATACGATATCGTGGGAGATCTGAAACGAAAGGTCGCAGAATCCTACCGTTCGCTGCGCCATATTTCCACGTTTCAGATCACAACCTATGCAGTCTCAACGCTGACTGGAATGGCTCTGATCGTCATGATCCTTTTGCAGCTTCGGATCTGGAATACGTTTGGATTTCTATAAAGAGATGTCTGACGGATCATCACAGATCCTTTTAAATATTATCGAAAACAGGAGTGAACATGGAAAAACTTGTACTGATCGACGGTCATAGCATCTTAAACCGCGCGTTCTACGGAGTGCCGAACCTGACAAACTCGGAAGGTCTCCACACGAACGCGGTCTATGGTTTTTTAAATATCTTATTCAAGGTTCTCGATGAGGAGAAAGCGGACTACCTGGCGGTGGCCTTTGACTTAAAAGCGCCGACCTTCCGACATAAGATGTTCGACGCCTACAAGGGAACAAGAAAACCGATGCCGGAGGAGCTTCACGAGCAGGTACCGCTTATGAAGGAAGTTCTGACGGCCATGGGTGTTCCGATCCTCACAAAAGAGGGATATGAGGCGGACGATATCCTTGGAACCATCGCGAAACGTGAGCAGAAAGACGGATATGAGGTGACGATCCTCTCCGGAGACCGGGATCTTTTACAGCTTTCCGATACCCATATCCGGATCTGTCTTCCGAAGACAAGCCGTGGAACCACAGAAGTACACAACTATTACCCGGAGGACGTGATCCGGGAGTACCAGGTAACACCGGAGCAGTTTATCGAGGTGAAGGCCCTGATGGGCGACCAGTCTGACAATATCCCGGGGGTTCCGTCCATCGGTGAGAAGACGGCGACAAGCCTCATTGTGCAGTATCAAAATCTGGAAAACATCTATACCCATCTCGACGAGGTGAAACCGCCCCGCGCGAAAAAGGCGCTGGAGGAGCACAGAGATCTTGCGGAGCTTTCCCTGAAGCTTGCAAGGATCTGTGTCGATGCCCCCATTGAGTTTTCCATGGCGGACGCGAAGTTAGAGAATCTCTACACGCCGGAAGCTTACGAATACATGAAGCGTCTGGAGTTCAAGTCCATCGCAGCGAGATTCGGCGAGGGGATCAGGAATGAGAGCGGACCGGAGAAGCAGTTTGTCCTCGTGGAAGATTTCTCAGAGGCGGACGCGCTCTTTGAAAAGGCAAAAAAAGAAGAGCGCATCGGCATGGAGCTTCTGGCGGAGAACGGCTCCGTGACAGCTCTCGCTTTAAGCTTTGAGGAGACTGGAAGCTATATTTTCCTGGTCGGAGGTTTTATGACGGAGAGCTATATCGCCGGAAAGTACGAAGAGCTCTGCCGCACAGGTCATGCCTGGGTGCTGGATCTCAAGCATTCTTTGCCGTTTGCGAAGCTTTCCTACGGGGATACCGTCTACGATGCGGGTGTCGCGGCGTACCTTTTAAATCCGTTAAAGGACACCTATGGGTACGATGACATTGCGAGGGATGTTCTCGGCATGACGGTCCCGTCAAAGACAGACCTGATCAAAAAGATGTCCTATAAGGACGCCTGCGCGAAAGAACAGGATAATTTTACGCGCATGGCGGGACTTATGGCATACACCGCTTTTGCCGCCGGGAAACCGCTCTCAGAGCGTCTGGCAGCAGAAGGAATGGAGGACCTGTACCGGAATATCGAGCTTCCGCTGATCTATACGTTATTCCACATGGAAGATGAGGGAATTGCGGTCCGCCGGGAAGAACTCACCGCCTACGGCGGGAAATTGAAGAAACAGATCGCCGTTCTCGAGAAGGAGATCTGGGAGATGACAGGACAGGAGTTCAATATCAACTCCCCGAAACAGTTAGGCGAGATCCTGTTTGAGAAGATGCAGATCAAGGGCGGAAAGAAGACAAAGACCGGCTATTCAACAGCGGCAGATGTCCTTGAAAAGCTCGCCCCGGATTACCCGGTGATCCAGAAGATCTTAGATTACAGGCAGTATACAAAGTTAAATTCCACCTACGCGGACGGTCTGGGAACATATATCAAAGAGGATGGCCGGATCCACAGCCGCTTTAACCAGACGATCACGGCGACAGGCCGGATCTCCAGCACGGAGCCGAACCTCCAGAACATTCCGATCCGCATGGAGCTTGGACGGGAGATCCGGAAGGTCTTTGTCCCGCGGGACGGATTCCTGTTCCTGGATGCCGACTACTCCCAGATCGAGCTGCGCGTTCTCGCCCACATGTCCGGCGATGAACGCCTGATCGAGGCTTATAAGACTGCCCAGGATATCCACGCCATCACGGCATCCCAGGTATTCCATATCCCGTTAAACGAGGTGACACCACTGCAGCGCCGCAACGCGAAGGCCGTGAACTTCGGGATCGTGTACGGGATCAGTGCCTTTGGACTCAGCGAGGACCTGAGCATCTCCAGAAAAGAGGCCATGGAGTATATCGAGCGGTATTTTGAGACTTACCCACAGGTCAAGACATTTCTTGACAGCCTTGTGGCTCACGCAAAGGAACAGGGGTACGTCACCACCATGTTCGGACGCCGCCGCCCGGTGCCGGAGTTAAAATCCTCGAACTTCATGCAGCGTTCCTTCGGCGAGCGCGTGGCGATGAACTCCCCGATCCAGGGAACCGCTGCCGATATCATCAAGATCGCCATGATCCGGGTGGATGAGAGACTGAGAAGAGAGAACCTCCGCTCCAGGCTGATCCTGCAGGTACATGATGAGCTTCTCATCGAGACAGCGGAGGACGAGAAGGAGACAGTTATGAAGATCCTGTCCGAGGAGATGCACCATGCAGCATCCTTAAAGGTGGAGTTAGAGATCGACATGCATGACGGAAAGAACTGGTTTGAGGCGAAATAAATGGAACAGAAGAAGAAAATTATTGGAATTACAGGCGGTGTCGGCGCTGGAAAGAGCAGTGTGCTGGCGGTATTGAAAGAGAATTTTGGAGCGAAGATCATTCTGGCGGATCTTGTGGCCCACGAGCTTATGGAGCCGGGAAGCGAGGGCTTAAAGAAGGTCACAGAGGCCCTTGGAACGTCATTCCTTGCCCCGGACGGATCCGTGGACCGGAAGGCACTTGCGGATATGATCTTCCGTAATAAGGATGCCTTGAGAACCATGAACTCCATTATCCATCCGCTTGTGTGGAAGACCATGAAAGAGGCAGCAGAAGCGGCTGAGGAGCAGCTTGTGATCATCGAAGCAGCGGTCTTTGACACTGCACCGAAGGATCTCTTTGATGAACTCTGGTACGTCTACACGACAAAGGAGAACCGGATCCTCCGCCTCATGGCAAACCGGGGCTACAGCCGCGAAAAGTGTGAGGACATCATCGGAAGGCAGGCATCGGAGGGAGAGTACCGTGCACTCTGCGACCGGGTCATCGACAACAATGGGGACGAGTCCGACATCAAACGACAGCTGAAGGAGATCCTTGACCATGAGATTTGTTAGTATTGCCAGCGGCAGCAGTGGAAACTGCATCTACACAGGAACGGAGGAGAGCCACATCCTGATCGATGCCGGGATCAGCGCGAAGCGGATCGAGCAGGGGCTCAACGAGGTTGGATTAAAGACAAGCGAGCTGGACGGGATCTGCATCACTCATGAGCATTCTGACCATGTGAAGGGACTCGGCGTCCTCGCGAGAAAATATGAAGTCCCGATCTACGCGACGGAAGGGACGTTAAATGAGATCAAGAATATCAAGGGTCTTGGAGAGTATCCGGAAGAGCTTCTGCATCCGATCCTGCCGGACACGGAGTTCGCCCTGGGGGATCTGACAGTCAAGCCATTTCACATCGACCACGATGCCGCAGACCCGGTGGCATACCGGATCCAGTCGGGAAACAAGTCCGTTGCGGTGGCGACGGACCTCGGCCATTTTAATCAGTATACCGTCGACCATCTGCTGGATCTGGACGCCGTGCTTTTGGAGTCCAACCATGATCTCAGGATGCTGGAGACGGGACCGTATCCGTACTACTTAAAGCGCCGCATTATGGGGGATTTCGGACATCTTTCCAACGAAAATGCAGGACGTCTCTTGAACTGCATTTTGAGCGGCAGATTGAAACATATATTACTCGGCCATCTGAGCAAGGAGAACAATATTCCGGAACTGGCGTACGAGACCGTACGCTTAGAGATCGACATGGGGGACTGCCCGTACCACGCGGATGATTTCCATCTGGCTGTGGCGAAACGGGACGAGATGTCGGAGATCATCAGCCTGTAGCCAGAGAGAATGTCCTGGCATATTCGGGCATCCCGCGTATTGTACGGAATTTTCAGTTCGGAAAATTCCTATCTGTGTACAGTAACTCACTTATATCTTTACGCTGGTGCATCTTAAAAAAAGCTTGCATCTTATGGGATGTAATGATATATTTTAAGAAATTTTTATGCTTTAACACTGCATAATGCTACCTTTCCCAGAATTCCCGCCTTTCAGCAGACCATGTCTGCCTGGCCGGATCAAATTAAAAATATGCGGAAGGCACAACACAAGGAGGAAAATTTCCATGGATAAAGTTATTATCACTGTAGTAGGAAAAGACACCGTAGGCATCATCGCAAAGGTATGTACATATCTTGCGGACCATAAAATTAACATCCTTGATATTTCCCAGACCATTGTTCAGGAATATTTCAACATGATGATGATCGTGGACGGAAGCGGTGCAAGCGTTTCATTCGATGAAATGGCTTCCGGTCTCGATGAGATCGGCACCGGAATCGGCGTCAACATCAAGTGCCAGCGTGAAGAAATCTTTACAAAGATGCACCGTATTTGATTAGGGAGAGGGAAAAGATTATGATTACACGTCTGGAAGTAAACGAGACTAACAATATGATCGAGCACGAGAACCTGGATGTCCGCACCATCACCCTTGGCATCAGCCTTCTGGATTGCTGTGACTCCGATCTCAACAAGTTAAACGAAAAGATTTACAACAAGATCACAACTCTCGCAAAGGATCTTGTTCCGACAGGAAAACAGATTGAGCGTGATTTCGGAATTCCGATCGTCAATAAGCGTATTTCCGTGACTCCGATCGCCCTGGTGGGCGGTGCCGCATGCAAGAGTCCGGAAGATTTTGTGACCATCGCAAAGACTCTCGACCGCGCGGCAAAAACCGTAGGCGTCAATTTTATCGGCGGATATTCCGCACTTGTTTCAAAGGGCATGACTACAGCCGATGAGAATCTGATGCGTTCCATCCCGCAGGCGTTAAAAGAGACAGATTTCGTCTGCAGCTCCATCAATGTCGGCTCCACAAAGACCGGTTTAAATATGGATGCTGTCCGTTTAATGGGCGAGATGGTCGTAAGAACCGCGGAGTACACAAAGGACAACGACTGCTTAGGCTGCGCGAAGCTTGTTATTTTCTGCAATGCACCGGATGACAACCCGTTCATGGCAGGCGCATTCCACGGTGTCACAGAGGCCGACGCAATCATTAACGTAGGTGTTTCCGGACCTGGTGTTGTAAAAACAGCGCTGCAGTCTGTCCGCGGTGCTGATTTTGAGACGTTATGTGAGACGATTAAAAAGACGGCATTCAAGATCACCCGTGTAGGCCAGCTTGTTGCGAAAGAGGCATCCGCACGCCTCGGTATCCCGTTCGGTATTATCGACCTGTCTTTAGCGCCGACTCCGGCTGTGGGCGATTCCGTTGCTGAGATCTTGGAGGAGATCGGTTTAGAGCGCGCAGGCGCACCGGGTACAACGGCTGCCCTCGCTATGTTAAATGACCAGGTAAAGAAGGGCGGCGTTATGGCATCTTCCTACGTCGGCGGACTTTCCGGTGCGTTTATTCCGGTCAGCGAGGACCAGGGAATGATCGATGCGGTCAACGAGGGCGCTCTTACCATCGAGAAACTGGAAGCAATGACCTGCGTATGCTCCGTGGGTCTTGACATGATCGCGGTTCCGGGAGACACAAGTGCCGCAACCATCGCCGGAATCATCGCGGATGAGGCGGCGATCGGCATGGTAAACCAGAAGACAACGGCAGTCCGCCTGATCCCGGTAATCGGAAAAGGTGTGGGCGAGACGGTAGAGTTCGGCGGTCTTTTAGGACATGCGCCGATCATGCCAGTGAACGCATTCAGCTGTGAAAAATTTGTAAGCAGAACCGGACGGATTCCGGCTCCGATCCACAGCTTTAAGAACTAAACAGGAGAAACTATGAGAATCTATCTGATCCGTCACGGCAGGCAGAACAGCCCGCTTTGCAATGTAAATGTGCCGCTTTCCGATGCTGGAAGGCGGCAGGCTGAGCTTCTCGGGGAGAGGCTAAAAAAAGAATCCATCGACGCCGTCTGGTCCAGTGATCTGATCCGCGCGTGTGAGACAGCCGATATTATCAACGAAAAGCTCCATGTGCCGCGGATCATCCGGGAAGGTCTCAGGGAGATCTCCTTCGGTGAGCTGGAGGGACTTTCCGACGATGTGATCATGGAGCGCTACGCGGATTTTTTTGCCGCCAGAGCTACCATGAAGGAGGATCTTCCGTATCCGGGCGGGGAGAACGCTGCAGATGTGATCCGTCGGGCCGTTCCGGTTATGGATGAGATTGCAAAGTCTGGCGCAGAGACCGTAGCTGTCGTCACCCATGGGGGCGTGATCCGGAGTCTTGTGACCCATTATCTCCATATGGACGGCGCATATGTTCCGCTGCTCGCGAAGCATCTGGAAAACTGCGGGATCACGGAATTTTATTACCGGGAGTCCGACGGGGAGATGTTGTTAAACCGTTTTAACGATTTCGCCCATCTGATGGATGAGCCGGAGCTTTTGCGCGGCGGTTGGGGAGAGAAGAAGTGATGGAAAAGAGAGAGATTCACAGTGTACTCACTGATTTTTTAAATGAGCGTCTGATGCAGGTTACGGCCAGCGGACAGGCGGAGAAGAACGATTTTCTGAAAGCCAAGATCCGTCCGGTGCTGACGAAAGGTGTCCTGCATTTTCAGGCAGAGGAGTTTATCGGAAAGCAGGCATTCCACAAGAATCTCACCGCGGAGGAAGCGGTGGATTATCTGGAAGGTCTTATGGAGACAAGCTTCCGGCAGCTTCAGCTGGAGGCACAGGATAAGAGTGGGACGGTTCTTGTGAGCAAGAAGGGGAAGATTACCGTGAAGGTGAAGAAGAAGGCTGCTATGGCAAACGTGGCAGCTTCCGCTTCCGGCCAGGATAGCGGGTCCACCGGCGGTTCGGATGCGGCTCTTCAGGCTGCATGGGCGAACGGACTTTCCCATAACCGAAAGAAACGGTATATCCTGGAAGAGGGAATTCCGGTTCCGTTCCTTGTGGAACTTGGTGTCCAGACGAAGGAAGGGACGATTGTCCACGCAAAATATGACAAATTCCGCCAGATCAACCGGTTTCTGGAGTTTATTGAGGATGTGCTTCCAAAGCTTGATAAGAATCAGGAGACCAGGATCATTGATTTTGGCTGTGGAAAGTCTTATCTGACCTTTGCGATGTACTATTATCTCAAGGTCTTAAAGGGCTATCCAGTGCGGATCACTGGTCTGGACCTGAAGACAGACGTGATCGAACACTGTTCCCGTCTTGCGAAGAAGTTTGGATATGACTCACTGGAGTTCCTTCATGGGGATATTGCTTCCTACGAGGGAACAGATGAGGTCGATATGGTCGTGACGCTCCATGCGTGTGATACTGCGACGGATTACGCGCTGGAAAAGGCGGTCCGCTGGAACGCGAAGGTGATCCTGTCTGTTCCATGCTGTCAGCATGAGGTAAATAAACAGATGGAGAGTGAGTTGTTTGCGCCGGTGTTCCATTATGGAATTATCAAGGAGCGGATGGCAGCGCTTTATACGGATGCCCTGCGGGCGGAAGTGCTGGAAGCCATGGGATACCGGGTGCAGATCCTGGAGTTTATCGATATGGAGCATACGCCGAAGAATCTTTTGATCAGGGCGGTAAAGCAGGGGAAACGGAAGGAGAACCGGGAGGTGATCGAGGCGATCCTTCGGGAGATTCATGCGGAGCCTACGTTGTATCGGCTGTTGATGGAAGAGAAGTAAATAGAGCAGCCGCAATGGATTTCATGAGTGAGGTGTAAGGGTATGAGAAAATATATGGCATTATGTTTGACTGCCGCACTGCTCATTTCTGGTTGCCTGAACCAAACGAATGAAAGTGCAGACACCTCAACAGAGACAGAGGAATACGTGCTTAGCACACCGGATACATACAAAAATTTAGAGAGCTTTATCTATGCATATCAGACTTCAGACTCGCCTAATATACGTTCAGAACTTCCAACCGAGCGGATTTACTGGATCAATGATAACAATCCATGGAAGACATCCTTGAAGGACATTCAGGTCCGGGAGGGATATTTTTCCTGCCACTATGACAATGGATTTGTCCTATTTACACACAGACTTTCTGATGGAAAGAGTGGTTTGGAGACAATGATCAGAAACAATCCAGACGCAGGTTCAAAAGAAGTACAGGATGGTTTTGAATATTATTATTCGGAAGAAGAGGAGCAGAGAGACTATTTATGGCTCCAGGATCAGACGAATATGCTGGAATTAACGATTCCTAAGAATGTAGAATTAAATTTAAATGAATTGATTTCATTTTTGGAATATCAAACCATCAAATAGAATTTATATGCCGCCCGGATCCATGAAAAGGAACGAGCGGCTTTTAGTATTTTAGTATAAATTAAATTTTTACTTAGATAGTTTACATAATATAATTATGTCAATCAAAAGTAAAAAATTTTGTACTTTATAGTTAGCGGTTAATAAATGGCTTAGATACAAGGATTATAGCATAAAGTACAAAAATGTGAACCTCACATGACTAAAGTCACATGCTTCTCAGCCGTTTTAAACGGCAAGA
>ERZ773156.165-NODE-165-length-95255-cov-47.6685_pt1 | contig 95255 bp, 80 predicted proteins | sample MGYA00511895_ERZ773156 | MGnify/ENA primary metagenome ERZ773156 (study PRJEB29015, sample SAMEA2737850) | human gut metagenome | biome: human gut; feature: human-associated habitat; material: faeces | place: China | collected 2012 ... | reverse complement strand
AGAAGTCATTCTTTTGTCTCAGCGCTTGGCGCTCAAGTATAATACCATACACCGGCCCGGATGTCAACACTTTTTTGCAAGTTTTTCAGGTTTTTTCGCGCCGACTCAAATCAGCTTCATCCTCTTGGATTCTTTGTGTAAGGCGTCCCGACACCGTAGACAAAAATAAAAACCCCAACAGATGTTTCCTGCTCATCTGTGGGGTTTCGAGAGACATCATCACATGAACTGTTCCGGCGACTAAAAAAAGGAATCACGATACTCAAAAACAAAGTAAAGGCAATTCCTTAAAAATGCAACTGGCTACCATTTTACAGGCCCTTTAGCTTTGCGTCACAGCTTTTCAACTGCTTTGCTAAATATTCTATTCGCAAACTCTTTTTTGAGTCGATCACATTCAAGTGATTTTCCAGTGCCTGAGCACCTTCATCTCTCTGGATAGAATATACCATATTTCTTCTTTTCTGTCAATGGGAAAATCATAGAGTTTTCTTTCTTATTTATAAAAGTAGAATGCAAAAAGAGGGCAGCTCTCTCGAGCTGCCCTCCTGGACCTTATTTCTCAGCTGATCACTGAGCAGCCTTTGCTGCCTCGACCTGCTTGATGAGTTCGGGAACGACCTTGAACAGGTCGCCCACGATGCCGTAGTCAGCCACACCGAAGATGGGGGCGGCCTCATTCTTGTTGACGGCAATGATGCACTCAGAATCCTGCATACCTGCGGTGTGCTGGATAGCGCCGGAGATGCCCAGAGCCACATAAATCTTGGGATGGACGGTCTTACCGGTCTGACCGACCTGATGGTCAGCGGTCATCCAGCCGGCATCGGTGACGGCACGGGATGCACCAACAACGCCGCCGCCCAGAGCTGCAGCCAGCTGCTCAGCCAGCTCGATGCCCTTGTTGACGTCCTTGCTGATGCCACGGCCAACAGAGACGATGACGTCTGCACCGATGAGGTCGACCAGCTTCTCAGCTGCCTTCTCAACGCTCAGGACCTCAGTCTTGATGTCGTCAGCGGTCAGGCTGAATGCGGGCTTCACGATCTGGCAGGCATCGGCCTTGGCCTGATCGAAGGGAGCCTTCTTCATGACGCCGGGACGGACGGTAGACATCTGAGGACGGAAACGGGGGCAGATGATGGTAGCCATCAGATGGCCGCCAAAAGCAGGACGGGTCATCTTCAGGTTGCGGTCCTCGTAATCGAACTTCTGCTTGGACAGGTCGATGGTGGAGCTCTCCTTCAGGAACTCGACATACTTTGCAGTGTCGATGTCCAGATGGGTAGCATCAGCGGTCAGACCGGTGTGCAGACGAGCTGCGCAGCGGGGGCCAAGGTCGCGGCCGATGTTGGTAGCACCGATCAGCAGGACCTCAGGCTTGTACTCGTTGACCATGTCGCAGACGACCTTGGCGTATGCGTCAGTGGTGTAATCCTTCAGCAGCGGGCTGTCGCAGACCATGACCTTATCGGCACCATAGCCGCCCAGCTCTTTTGCAATGCCTTCGACGTTGTCGCCCAGCAGCAGACCGGTGACTTCGCAGCCCAGCTCATCAGCCAGCTTGCGGGCCTCGCTGACCAGCTCAAAATCAGTGGACATCAGTGCGCCCTGGCGCTGCTCGCAGAAGACCCAGACGCCCTTGTATTCGTTAAAATCAGCCATTGTAATCCTATGCTCCTTTCATCAGATCAGGTGCTTCTTGGCCAGGATACCAGCCAGCTGTGCAGCGGTATCGTCGCCAGTCAGCATAGTGCCTGCGCCCTTCTGCGGAGGAGTGAAGGACTTGAAGACGTTCGTCGGAGAACCCTTCAGACCGATGGTATCGACCTCGATCAGCGGATCGTCCTTCAAAGCGTTGTAATCGAACACTTCCATCGGCTTGTCGTAGCAGGTGAAGATGCCGTTGACGCTCATGTAGCGGGGCTGATTCAGCTCCTTGATGCAGGTCAGCAGGCAGGGAGTCTGCACCTTGACCATCATGTAGCCGTCTTCCAGCATACGCTTGACCGTGAGGCTGTTGCCATCCTTCTGGATGTCAGCAACATAGGTCACCTGAGGCAGGTGCAGCTTCTCAGCGATCTGAGGACCGACCTGTGCGGTATCACCGTCGATTGCCTGACGGCCGCAGAACACGACGTCCTCGGGGCCGACACCGATCTTATTGACAGCAGCAGCGAGGATCTGGCTGGTCGCGAAGGTATCAGAACCACCGAACTCACGGCCAGAGACCAGAACAGCCTTATCAGCGCCGCGGGCCAGCAGCTCACGGAGCATACCCTCGGCCGGCGGGGGACCCATGGTGACGACGACGACTTCGCAGCCGGTCTCGTCCTTCAGCTTCAGAGCGGCCTCCAGAGCATTCAGGTCATCGGGGTTGGTGATGGTTGCCATAGAGGCACGGTCCAGAGTACCATCCGCCTTGACAGCCACCTTACCGGAGGTATCAGGAACCTGCTTTACACAAACGATTGCTTTCATTGTAAATCTTGCCTCCCTTACTTCAGCAGCGCGCCGGAAATGACCATCATCTGCACTTCGCTGGTACCCTCGTAGATCTCAGTGATCTTGGCATCACGCATCATGCGCTCGATGGGGTAGTCACGGGTGTAGCCGTAGCCACCGAACAGCTGCAGGCAGCGGCGGGTCACGTCGCTTGCGGTGCGGGCTGCGATGAGCTTAGCCTGAGCAGCCTCGACGCTGTAGCGGACCTTTGCACCATTCATAGCTTCCTGCTTCTTCAGAGCGGCAGCGTAGACCAGATACTTTGCAGCCTCGATACGTGCCTTCATCTCGGCCAGCTCGAACTGGGTGTTCTGGAAAGCGGAGATGCTGCGGCCGAACTGCTTACGCTCCTTGACGTAAGCGACGGTCTCCTGCAGAGCGCCCTCAGCGATGCCCAGAGCCTGGGAAGCGATACCGATACGGCCGCCGTCCAGAGTAGCCATAGCCAGCTGGAAGCCCTTGCCGCGCACGCCCAGCATACGATCCTTCGGGATGCGGCAGTCCTCAAAGATCAGCTCGCAGGTAGAAGAACCACGGATGCCCATCTTATCCTCAGCCTTACCGACGGAGAAGCCCGGGTCGGTACGCTCCACGATGAAGGCGGAGCACAGCTTGGTGGGACGGCCCTTCTTGTCGAGGACCTTATCGGTAACAGCGATGACGATGAACACGTCAGCGTAGCCTGCGTTGGTGATGAAGATCTTGGAGCCGTTCAGCACCCAGTAATCGCCATCTTCCACAGCAGTGGTCTGCTGGCCCTGAGCGTCAGTACCAGCGCCCGGCTCGGTCAGACCGAAAGCACCCAGCCACTCGCCGCTGCACAGCTTGGGCAGATACTTTTCCTTCTGCTCGGGAGTGCCGTTCTCATAAATAGGTGCTGCGCACAGGCTGGTGTGTGCGGAAACGATAACACCAGTGGTGCCGCAGACCTTGCTCAGCTCCTCAACAGCCATGACGTAGGACAGGACGTCGCCGCCTGCACCGCCAACGGAGGTGGGGAAGTAAATGCCCATCATACCCAGCTTGCCCATCTTCTCGACGGTCTCCTTGGGGAAATACTCTTCGGCATCGACTTTCTTTGCCAGAGGCTTGACTTCGTTTTCAGCAAACTCGCGGTACATCTTCTGCACCATCTGCTGCTGCTTGGACAGAGTAAAATCCATCGCTATATCCTCCTAACGGATGTTTTTCTTTCAGCACAGGGCAGCTACACTCATGTCCTGTGCAAACAAATTCCTCCCGGCCGTTTTCTTCGGGACGACCGAGAGAAATTTCAAACTAATTTACAGCTCGTCGACAGGGGTCTTGGTGCGGTCTGCGTTGTAAACGTAGAAGCCCTTGCCAGACTTGCAGCCCAGGTTGCCGCCGCGGACCATCTTACGGATGAGCGGGCATGCACGATACTTGCTGTCGCCGGTCTCCTTGTACAGGACGTCCATAATGGCGAGGCAGATGTCCAGGCCGATGAAGTCGCCCAGCTCCAGGGGACCCATCGGGTGGTTGGCACCCAGCTTCATAGCGGTGTCGATGCCGGCGATATTGGAAACGCCCTCCATCTTGATGAAGGCAGCCTCGTTGATCATCGGGATCAGGATGCGGTTGACGACGAAGCCGGCAGCCTCGTTGACCTGGACCGGCTGCTTGCCGATGGCAACGGAGATCTCCTTGATCTTCTCGACAGTCTCAGCGGGAGTGTTGCAGCCAGCGATGACCTCGATGAGCTTCATGCGGTCTGCGGGGTTGAAGAAGTGCATACCGACCAGAGGACGGCTGACACCCTTGCCGATCTCGGTGATGGACAGAGAAGAGGTGTTGGAAGCGAAGATGCACTCGGGCTTGCAGATCTTATCCAGCTCGCCGAAAGTGGTCTGCTTGACCTTCATATCCTCAAAAGCAGCCTCAACGACGAGGTCGCAGTCAGCGCACAGGTCTTCCTTCAGGCCCGGGATGATAGCAGCGACGATAGCGTCAGCCTTCTCCTGAGTCATCTTGCCCTTAGCGACCAGCTTTTCATAGCCCTTCTTGATCTTTGCCAGACCATTCTCGGCCCACTCCTGCTTGATGTCACACAGAGCAACCGTGTTGCCCTCGACCTGAGCAAATGCCTTTGCGATGCCCTGGCCCATAGTGCCAGCACCGATAACACCGATCTTCATGGGAAATCTCTCCTTTATTATATCTTCTGAATGTAGTGCCTCTCCGTGCCTCCCCTTTCCGGGGAGGCGTTGCAGAGGCGTTATGGTTTAGTTTAGTTGTTCGTGAACACTGCCTTGGGCTTCGGCTTTTCACGGCTCAGGAAGCAGGCCATGCCTTCCTTCTGGTCATGAGTCTCGAAGCAGTCGCCGAACAGCTTCTCTTCGACTTCGACAGCCTTCTCGATGGGAAGGCTGATGCCATCGTTGATAGCCTTCTTGCAGTTGCGCACGGCGATGGGAGCGTTCTTGGCGATCTTGTTGGCCAGCTTCAGGACATTCTCCATCAGCTCAGCCTGCGGATACACTGCGTTGACCAGGCCAATGCGATAAGCCTCGTCAGCCTTGATGTTCAGTGCAGAGTAGACCAGCTGCTTTGCCATGCCCATGCCAACCAGACGTGCCAGACGCTGGGTACCGCCGAAGCCCGGGGTGATGCCCAGACCGACTTCCGGCTGACCAAACACAGCGTTGTCGGAGCAGATGCGGATGTCGCAGCTCATAGCCAGCTCATTGCCGCCGCCCAGTGCAAAGCCGTTGACGGCTGCGATGACGGGGATGGGGAAGCTCTCGATCATCAGGAACACATCATTGCCCAGTTTGCCGAAAGCCTCGCCCTCGGCCTTGGTCATGGTGCTCATGGAGCCGATGTCAGCGCCTGCCACGAAGCTCTTGTCGCCTTCGCCGGTCAGGACGATGCAGCGGATGGCGGACTGGTCAACTGCCTCAAAAGCAGCCTTCAGGTCTGCCAGGACTTCGGGGTTCAGGGCGTTCAGTGCCTTCGGGCGGTCGATGGTGATGATCTCGACTGCGCCCTGCACCTCGGTTTTTACAAATGCCATTGTGAAAACCTCCATTCAGGTTATATCTTATTCAAAACAGCCCCCGGACAAGGGGCAAGTCTCCGGTCTCGCCCACTGTCCGGGCTGTATCAATATCCGGAGTGACCCTTCAAAGGGAAATCAGTCCATCTCGACGATGGTTGCGCAGCCCATGCCGCCGCCGATACACAGGGTAGCCAGACCTTTGTGAGCACCACGATGCTTCATAGCGTACAGCAGGGTGACGAGGATACGAGCACCGGAAGCGCCGACCGGGTGGCCCAGAGCGATTGCGCCGCCGTTGACGTTCAACTTGTCCTTATCGAAGCCCAGAGCCTCGCCGACTGCGATGGACTGTGCTGCGAATGCCTCGTTGGCCTCGACCAGGTCCATATCAGCAACGGTCAGGCCGGTCTTAGCCATGACCTTCTTGGTAGCAGCGATGGGGCCAAGACCCATGACCTCAGGCTCGACGCCTGCCAGAGCACCTGCGACCCAGGTAGCCAGAGGCTTCACGCCCAGCTCCTTGGCCTTCTCTTCGCTCATGATGACCAGAGCAGCTGCGCCATCGTTGATAGCGGAGGAGTTTGCAGCGGTGACGATGCCGTCCTTGGTGAAGGCGGGCTTCAGCTTTGCCAGCACTTCGGGAGCGCTCAGACGGGGGCCTTCATCGGTATCGAACACGGTATCGCCCTTCTTGCCCTTGATGACAACAGGAACGATCTCATCCTTGAAAGCACCGTCCTTGATGGCCTTGTCAGCCTTCAGCTGGCTGTGGTAAGCGAAATCATCCAGCATCTCGCGGGTGATGGGGCTGTAGCCGTACTTCTTCTGATAGGTCTCATTGGTGCAGACATTCTCAGCGGTCATGCCCATGTGCTTGTTGAAGCCGCAGGCATCCCACAGAGCATCGTTGACCATGGTATCCACGATCTCGCTCTTGCCCATGGGAGCACCCATGCGGTAGCCGTAACGAGCCTTCTGCAGTGCGAAGGGAGCCATATCCATGTTCTCCATGCCGCCTGCGACCACGATGTCAGCATCGCCGGCCTCGATCATCTGAGCAGCCATGTTCACGCAGTTCAGACCGGAGCCGCAGACCACGTTGACGGTGACGGCAGGAGTCTCGACGGGCAGGCCAGCCTTCAGGGAAGCCTGACGAGCGACGTTCTGGCCCAGACCAGCCTGGATGACGCAGCCCATGTAAACATGATCGACCTGCTCGGGTTTCACGTTAGCACGGTCCAGAGCCTCCTTGATGACGATGGAGCCCAGCTCTGCAGCAGGGACGTTTGCCAGGGTGCCGCCAAACTTACCAATAGCGGTACGGCAAGCAGATGCGATAACGATTTTCTTCATGTTAATAGCCTCCTGAATTTATATGTTTCGGGGTTTCGTAAAACTATTTATCAAAAAGCCCAAAGGCCTTTCTGCATTATAAAAGGTATCAGAACATCTTTCCTTCCGCCCGGAGCTGCTCCACTTTGGCGTGGATGGCATTCTCTACGTTGGGCGTCACGAACTTGGAGATGTTGCTGCCGTAGCGGGCAGCCTCCTTGACAATGGTGGAGGAAAGGTAGCTCCACTTGATGCTGGTGGCAAGGAACATCGTCTCGATACCGGGCATCAATGCGTGGTTCGTCTGGGCGAGCTGTATCTCGTTTTCGAAATCCGTCACCGCCCGCAGGCCCCGCACCATCACCGAAGCGTGGCGCTTCTTGGCGAACTCCACGGTCAGGCCGTCGAAGCTCTCCACCGTCACATTCGGGATGTCCTTGCAACACTCCCGCAGCAGCGCCACCCGTTCTTCTACGGTGAACAGAGGGTTCTTTGCGCTGTTGATGAGCACTGCCACAATGAGCTGGTCGTTTATCTTTGCAGCTCGCTTGATGATGTCGAGGTGTCCTCTCGTGACCGGGTCAAAGGACCCAGGGTAAACTGCTGTTGCCATCGGTATGGTCTCCTTTATTTGCGCGCTTTGGAAAAGCGCATTTGGTGTTGCCATGATAGCACTTTTCAGTTCCTGCTTCAAGTACCAGGCCGCATCGCCATCGCAATATCGTTAATTTTTAGTCAATCAACGTCACACTGGGGCGCATCGTCTTGGTACACCCTTAGTAAACCATATCGTCAAAATTTTATCAAGTACTTTTTCGAAAAAAATTGTTTTTGCTATACCAAACAATCGCCACAAATACCTAAGAAATTTAGTTAAATTGTCCTGCGTGGCATTTTTTCGCGGAAGAGGGCTTGATTATAATGTTTGTTAATGTTATAACTAAGCTGTGCAGGTGTGTCGCTGCCGGAGGCTTCTGCCCTGCCGACCCCAAGGATACCGCCGGGGTGTGATAAGACAGTGTCCGGACTGGGAAAAACCGGTAAATTTCCGGCTAAGATTTTGTCCCGTAGAATTGTAAATAATAAATTTACAATTCTTTTATGTTCTTAAAGGAGAGGATGGTTTATAATGGATTTCATGGAAATGTATGCCCAGAAAAAGATGACTGCCGAGCAGGCTGCTTCTCTGGTCAAGAGCGGCGACTGGGTGGATTACGGCTGGTGCGTCAACACCCCTGTGGCCGTGGATGCCGCCCTTGCCAAGCGCCTGCCCGAACTGGAAAACGTCAATTTCCGCGGCGGCATCCTGATGTGGATGCCTGAGATCTTCCAGATCGACGACCCCGCTGCCCACATGACCTGGAACAGCTGGCACATGGGCGGCATTGAGCGCAAAGCCATCGCACAGGGCTTCTCGTTCTACTCCCCCATCCGCTATTCGGAGCTGCCCCGCTACTACCGCGAGAGTCCCGACCCGCTGGACATCGCCGTCTTCCAGGTGACTCCGATGGACGAGCACGGCTACTTCAACTTCGGCCCCAGCGCTTCCCATCTGGGTGCCGTCTGTGAGAAGGCCAGGAAGATCATCGTGGAGGTCAACACCAATATGCCCCGCTGCCTCGGTGGTATGGAAAACTGTGTCCATATCTCCCAGGTCACCGGCATCGTGGAGGGCGACAATCCGCCCATCGGCCAGATGGCCGCTGCCGGCCCCGCCTCCGAGGTCGATTTGAAGGTCGCAAACCTCGTCGTGCCGCAGATCCCCGACGGTGCCTGCCTGCAGCTGGGCATCGGCGGTATGCCCAACGCCATCGGCAGCCTCATCGCCCAGAGCGATTTGAAGGACCTGGGCGTCCACACCGAGATGTACGTTGACGCTTTTGTGGACATCGCCAAGGCCGGCAAGATCACCGGCGCACACAAGCAGCTGGACAAGGGCCGTCAGGTCTACGCCTTCGGTGCCGGCACCCAGAAGATGTACGACTACCTCAACGACAACCCCGAGTGCATGTCTGCTCCCGTCGATTACACCAACGATATCCGCAGCATCTCCGCACTGGACAACTTCATCTCCATCAACAATGCGGTGGACATCGACCTGTTCGGCCAGGTGAATGCGGAGAGCGCCGGCATCAAGCACATTTCCGGTGCAGGCGGCCAGCTGGACTTCGTGCTGGGCGCATACCTTTCCAAGGGCGGCAAGAGCTTCATCTGCCTGTCTTCTACCTTCTTTAATAAGAAGACCGGTCAGCTCGAGAGCCGCATCCGTCCCACGCTGGAAAACGGCAGCATCATCACCGATACCCGCGCCAATCTGCATTACCTCTGCACCGAATACGGCTGCGTCAACCTCAAGGGTCTGACCACCTGGGAGAAGGCCGAAGCCCTCATCAATGTGGCACACCCCGACTTCCGCGAGGAGCTTATCAAAGAGGCCGAGAAGATGCACATCTGGCGCCGCAGCAACAAAATCTAAACATCGCCGTACCGGCTCCTGCCGTCTGCGGCAGGAATGGAGTCACACATGATGGACAAAAAACCGCACATCAAGCCCTATATCTACGGAATGCTCGCGGGCTTTGGTGCGATAAGTCTAAGCATCCTGTTCTTCTTCTTCATCTACCGCTTCGACGGGTTCGGCGACGCGGTCTCCAAGGTGACCGGCATCCTGATGCCCTTCATCTATGGTGCCGTCATCGCCTATCTGCTCAAGCCGGTGTGCAACACCATTGAGGGCTTTCTGCACCGCATCTTCCCCGAAAAGCTCCACAGCATGGCCAATATGCTTGCCATTGCGGCGACGCTGCTGTTCGGTGTGCTGGTGGTCTACGCCCTCGTGATGATGGTGGTGCCGCAGCTCATCACAAGCGTCACCTCCCTCTACTACACCGCGCAGACCAGCATCACCCGGTTCATGCGGTGGGTGAACACACAGGAAGTCTTCTTGGATAATGAGACACTGATGGGCTATTTCAACAATGCCTACGATGCCATTGCTGACAATCTGACCGCTCTGCGCACCACCCTGCTCCCCTCGCTGCAGAATATACAAGGCATCCTGAGCGGTGTGGGCGTCGGCGTCATGAATGTGGTGACCTGGTTCAAGAACCTGCTCATCGGCCTTATCGTCGCTGTTTACCTGCTGGCCAGCCGCAAAAAGTTCGCCAAGCAGGCCAAGATGATCCTCTACAGCGTCGTCAAGCCCCACTGGGCGCAGCTCATCCAGGAGGAAGTCCTCTACGCTGACAAGATGTTCGGCGGCTTCATCAACGGCAAGATCATGGACTCCGCCATCATTGGTGTGCTCTGCTATTTCGCCTGCATCATCTTCAAGTTCCCGAGCGCACTGCTGGTGTCGGTCATCATCGGCGTCACCAACGTCATCCCCTTCTTCGGCCCCTTCATCGGTGCCGTGCCTGCAACGCTGCTCATCCTCATCCAGAGCCCCATCAAGGCCATCTGGTTCGTGCTCTTCGTTCTGGTCCTCCAGCAGCTGGACGGCAATGTCATCGGCCCGAAGATCCTGGGCAACACCACCGGCCTTTCGAGCTTCTGGGTGCTCTTCTCCATCCTGCTGTTCGGCGGTCTGTGGGGCTTCGTGGGCATGATCGTGGGCGTGCCGCTGTTCGCCGTCATCTATGACGTCATCAAGAAGCTGGTCTTCCACGGCCTGCGCCGCAACGGCCAGCTCGACCAGATGACCGTCTACCACGACGAGTTCGGCGATCCCGGCGACCCGGCTCCCGCACCTGTGGAAGATGAAGATACCGAAATCGTTATTGATTCCGGCGAAGAATAAAATAACAAGATAAAGCCCCCATCCTCCCGGCTGCCTCAGCCGGTGAAGATGGGGGCTTTTCTGCGCAATTTTATGTTTGAAAGACCGATAAAGTCATTTCGCGTGAGCAGTGGAATGCGCCGGTCTCCAGTCCTTGTAATTCTCGTACCGGCTCTCCCTGAGGGTGACATGCGACCAGATCTCGTCGGCTACAGGCTGCCAGTCGGCAGCATATGCACCGCATTTGTCGCAGAGATGGTCTACGCTCTCGGGCGACTGCAAGTCGGTGCTGTGAGCACCGGTGTCATGCACCATCTGGCGCAGAAGCTCGGGGTTTTCCAGCATCGGGCAGGGACGCAGATGGTTTTTATTGAAGGGCTGGCCGTTGTGGTAGGCCATGAAGAGCGGGCTGCGGAGAATATCGAGGATGCTGCTGTCGTGGATGTTGGCGTTGGAATAGTGGATAAAGACGCACGGTTCTGCATCGCCCGCCGAATTGATATGAAAATAGTTGCGTCCGCCTGCGATGCATCCGCCCACAAACTCGCCATCGTTCTGGAAGTCCATCGGATAAAACGGAATATCGCTCTTTTCCGAGCGGAGATACCGGATGCGCTCGATCATGTACTTGCGCTGAGCAGGCGTGGGCATCAGCTCTGGCGCAGCCTCGTTGCCTACCGGCATATAGTGGAAGTAGAATCCGAAGTGCGCGCCCTTGTCACAGAGCATCCGCATAAAGTGGTCGCTGGTGACGGCTTCGAGATTGTCTCTGGTATAGCAGATGGAAGTGCCAAAAAGGATCCCGTGGGCCTTGAGCAAGTCCATCGCATTCATGACAGCGGCATAGTGGCCGTCGCCCCGCCGGGCATCATTGGTAGAGGGAGTTCCCTCGATCGAGAGCATGAAGGCGATATTGCCCAGTTTTACGACCTCTTCACAGAACGGCTCATCGATGAGGGTCGAGTTCGTATAAATCGCAAACTGCACGTCGTTGTGCTTTTTTGCCAGACGGAGAATATCCGCCTTCCGCACCAGAGGCTCGCCGCCGGTGAGCATATAGAGATAGACCCCCAGCTCCTTGCCCTCGGTGATGATTTTGTCCATATCCTCAAAGCTGAGGTTGTTTTTGTGGCCGTACTCGCCCGCCCAGCATCCCACGCAGTGCATATTGCAAGCCGAAGTGGGGTCGAACAGGATCAGCCACGGAATGTTGCAGTGGTACTTTGTGCGATTCTCGCGGATGGTCTTTGTCCCCCGGAAGAACGCCTCATAGCCAAGGTTGAGCGCCGTGGTGCGTGCTACGCTGGGCGCGGTCTGGTCGAGCACACAGTTGATAAGCTTCGACCACTTGCTGTCCGCATCGGTCAGTACTGCGCGGGCGTGCTCATACGTCTCCTCGCTGAACGAGTCGCCATAGAACTGCTTGGCGACGTCCACCATCTCGGCAAACGCCTTCTGACGGTCTTTGCTGACATGAGCCAGTGCCACATCCACCATCGTTCCGACAGCGGCACGCTGTACCTTATGGTTCAACGACTCCAACGCAATACTCATAAAAGTCTGCCTCCTTATGTGGGTCTTTGCCAGCCCTTTGTTTTGACAATACTTTAACATTTTTCCGACAAAGGTTCTATAAACAACAAAAGCAGGGTGATAGTTTTTCTATCATCCTGCTCTGCTTGTTCAAATTTTTATCAGTCGTCGGTTTTTGATGCTCTGCCGTCGGTGCTGAAGCGCAGCAGCGCCCGCTCCAAATCACCGTGCATCATAGTGTTGAACCGTTCGGCCATGATGGCTGGTTCGGTCTTCATATCTCGGCGTATCCATTCCAGCACCATGCCCACAAAGCCATACTTATAAAAATCAATGATGAACTGCTTGTCCTCTTCCTGCACCGGGATGTTTTCACGCTCTATAAACATTCGCAGCAGAGGGTCAAGCATTTTATAGAGGTACTGCTCCACCTGTTCCCGGCTGATGGAGCGGTAGACATTCAGCACCAGCACCCGGTTGGCCTGCACCTTTTCCAGCATATCGCGGAAGGCGTCGCTCCACGTCTCAAAGTCCTGATGGCCTTCCAGTGCCTCTGTGGCATCCTCCACCAGGATCCAGTCCACCAAGTCGTAAATATCTTTGAAATGGTAGTAAAAGGTCATGCGGTTCACACCGCAGTCCTCGGTAATGTCGTTTATCGTTATCTTATTCAGCGGCTTGCGGAGCAGCAGCTTTTTGAGCGATGCTTCCAGCGCGCGTTTTGTCGTCTGTGCCACGAGAATGCCCATCCTTTCGCGTTTGCCCCGTTCTGTGCGGAGTTTCCCAACTTCTATCTATTATGATACCTCATCTGCCCGTGCAGGTGCAAGCACCTTTTTCGACTTTTTCATGAACTTTTTATGTTTTCTTAAGATTTGAACAGCAAAAAAGCCTGCTCCGCCGCAGCGCGTCTATCAGGAGCTTTCCGAAAAGCTTTGACATTTTCCGGCTCTCCTCTTGATTTCTCCCCCGGCCCTGCTTACAATGGAGACACAGAGGAGGCATCTCCCCTGTTCTTTTGATTGGGAAAGAGGTTTTTTCTTATGCTGAATACCATCGGATTCTTAGGCTGCGGCAACATGGGCGGAGCCATCGCCCGGGCTGTCTGCAAGGCGGCAGACCCGCAGAACGTCTGGCTCGCCAACCGCACCGCCGCCAAGGCAGAGGCTCTGGCCGCTGAACTGGGCTGCAACACCACCATCAACGACGAGGTGGCAGGCCGCTGCGACCTCATCTTCTTAGCCGTCAAACCCCAGATGATGGAGGAGCTGCTGGCACCGCTCCGCTTCACGCTGGCCGAACGGCCCAGCCGCTTCGTGCTGTGCAGCATGGCGGCGGGCCTGTCCATCGCCCGCATTCAGGAGATGGCGGGCGGCGACTACCCCGTCATCCGCATCATGCCCAACACGCCCGCTTCGGTAGGGGCCGGTATGATACAGTACTGCACCTCCAACGTCACCGCCGAGGAAGAGGCCGAGTTCCTGAAGCTGATGGCCCCCGCCGGGCGGCTGGATGCTGTGCCGGAGGGCCTCATCGACGCGGCCAGCTGCGTGTCCGGCTGCGGCCCGGCCTGGGTGTATCAGTTCATCGAGGCGCTGGCCGACGGCGGCGTGGCCTGCGGCCTGCCCCGTGCCAAGGCGCAGGAGTACGCCGCCCAGATGGTCCTGGGCAGTGCGAAGCTGGTGCTTGAGAGTGGCCAGCACCCCGGCGCACTCAAGGACGCCGTGTGCAGCCCCGGCGGCAGCACCATCCAGGGCGTGCGGGTGCTGGAAGAAAAGGGCCTGCGGGGCGCGGTGATGGACGCCGTCATCGCCTCCTACAACAAGACAAAAGAGATGGGAAAGGGTTGATCTATGCGCATCGTAGTCAAAGTCGGCACCTCCACACTGGCCCACTCCACCGGACGGCTGAACATCCGCCACACCGAAGAGCTGGTGAAAGTGCTCAGCGATTTGAAGAACGCCGGACATGAGGTCATCCTCGTGTCGTCGGGTGCTATCGGCATGGGTGTGGGCAAGCTGTCGCTTTCCGCCCGCCCTACCGATATGTCCTCCAAGCAGGCTTGTGCCGCCGTGGGTCAGTGTGAGCTGATGTACACCTACGACCGGCTGTTCAGCGCCTACGACCACACGGTGGCGCAGATTTTGCTCACCGGTGTGGACATCGAGCACGCCAGCCGCCGCGAGAACATCCAGAACACCCTCACCCGTCTGCTGGAGCTGGGCGCACTGCCCATCATCAACGAGAACGACACCGTCGCCACCGACGAGATCACCTCCATCGGCGACAATGACACCCTCGCCGCCATCGTCACCTGCTGCATCAAAGCTGATCTGCTGGTGCTGCTGAGCGACATCGACGGCCTCTACACTGCCAACCCCCACACCCACCCGGACGCAAAGCTCATCCCGCTGGTGGAGGACATCACGCCCGAGGTGATGGCGCTGGCCGACGGAACCGGTTCGGCGCTGGGTACCGGCGGAATGTCCACCAAACTCCGGGCCGCCCGGATGGTGACCTCCAGCGGAGCTGACATGGTCATCGCGAACGGCGCCCACCCCGAGCTGCTCTATGACATCGCCGAGGGCCGTGCCGCAGGCACCCGCTTTGCGGCCCACAGACAGGAGGCATAACATGACCACACAGGAGATTCTGGAAGCCGCCCGCGGGGCCAAGACTGCCGTTGCCCTTTCGAACAGCGGCACCCGTGATTCTGCCCTTCTCGGGATGGCTGATGCCCTCTGCGCCCCTGAGTCCATGGACGCCATCCTCGCCGCCAACGCCGAGGACATGGCCGCCGCCAAGGGCCGCATCAGCGACGTCATGCTGGACCGCCTCGCCCTGACGCCCCAGCGCATCGAGGCCATGGCCAAGGGCATCCGGGACGTTGCCGCCCTGCCTGACCCGGTGGGTCGGGTGCTGAGCCACATCGAGCGTCCCAATGGCCTCGTCATCGAGAAGACTGCCGTGCCGATGGGCGTCATCGCCATCATCTACGAGAGCCGCCCCAATGTCACCAGCGACGCTGCCGCCCTCGCCATCAAGAGCGGCAATGCCTGCATCCTCCGCTGCGGCAAAGAGGCGTGGCGCTCGGCCAATGCCATCGTGACCACCCTGCGGCAGGGACTTCGGGCAGCAGGTCTGCCCGAGACGGCAGTCTGCCTCATTGAGGACACCACCCACGCCTCGGCCAACGCCCTGATGACCGCCGTCGGCTATGTGGACCTGCTCATCCCGCGCGGCGGGGCCGGACTCATCCGTGCCTGTGTTGAGAACGCGAAAGTCCCCTGCATCCAGACCGGCACCGGCATCTGCCACATCTTCGTGGACGACACCGCCGACCAGACCAAGGCGCTGGACATCATTGAGAACGCCAAGGCCAGCCGCCCCAGTGTCTGCAACGCCGAGGAAGTCTGCCTCGTCCACAGCGCCATTGCGAGCGAGTTCCTGCCGAAGCTGGCCCAGCGCCTCGGCCCCGACCGCACCGCCAAGGGTCTGCACCCGGTGGAGCTGCGGCTGGACGAGCGTGCCGCCGCTCTCATCCCCGGCACCCCCGCCGGGCCGAAGGATTTCGACACCGAGTTCCTCGACTACATCCTTGCGGTGAAAGTCGTGGACAGCGTGGAGGAAGCCATCGCCCACATCGCGGCTCACTCCACCGGCCACAGCGAAGCCATCCTGACCCGGACCGACGCCCATGCTGCCCTCTTCACGGCGGCAGTGGACAGTGCCGCTGTCTACGTCAACTGCTCCACCCGCTTCACCGACGGCGGAGAGTTCGGCCTTGGCTGTGAGATGGGCATCTCCACCCAGAAGCTCCACGCCCGGGGACCCATGGGCCTCGGCGAGCTGTGCAGCTACAAGTACATCATCCACGGCAACGGCCAGACCCGGTAATTTTCGGATTTTTCCGGGATAGCGCACCGCCGTGACAAAAATTTTCTCCACAGGCCGGGGCCAAATGCCCCGGCCTGTATTTTTGTTTCATCGAGATGGACCGTTTTTCTCTCAAGCACACTTTTGGCTGAAAAAGTTTTGCAAATTCATCCGAGAATAATTCCTTGTATCCAAATTTTCTCCATTCTCCACAAAGCTATAGTCATACTTTTGCCATTTTATCTTGCAAAAATCACAACAAACCTCTTGACATACGGGCCTTCTGCGGGTTAAATTTAAAATGAGAGTGTGATTCGACACAATCGCACTGGTTTAGTCTGTTTATCGAGAATTGTTCTCCACAAGACTTCAACTTTTCAGACCGTTTTATTGCGGAGAGCACTCTTCCGAGCATATCCGCCCATCCACAACACTATACTTGGAATGAAGGAGAGAGCGTTATGACGATTGCTATTCTTGCACATGATTCCCGCAAAGAGCTGGCGCTGCAGTTCTGCACAGCTTACAGCGGCATCCTATCCCGCAACACAGTCATTGCCACCGGCACCACCGGTCGGATGCTGGCGCAGGCCACCGGCCTGCCCGTACACTGCTACCTCTCCGGGAAGCTGGGCGGCATCCAGCAGATCTCGGCCCGGGTGGCCTGCGACGAAGTAGACCTCGTGCTCTTTTTCCGCGACCCGCTCAAGGCCGAGAACGGCAGCAGCGAGCAGAACCTGCTGCGGCTGTGCGATATGCACAGTGTGCCGATCTCTACCAACATCGCCACCGCCGAAGTGCTGCTGCGCGGCCTCGACCAGGGCGACCTCGACTACCGTGAGGGCATCCATCCCGACATCGTGGAGCCGCTGCCCGTCCATCGGGCCGTGTGCTGAGCCTGTTTTTAAGACTTTTTCGCCATTTGTGGTTTTGTGTATAGAGGGTTTTCGACAAAGAAAGACACCGCAGAAGCTTTCACGCTTCTGCGGTGTCTTTTTATCTTATGCGCTCAGGTACCACTGAGGGATAACTTATTCCAGACCGCCCATCTGCTTGATCGCCTTGATGGCGTAAGTCAGGGTGCGGCCCATAGCCACGCCTGCCATCAGGCAGGGATAGTTGTTGGCGAAGAAGGAGCCGGACATATCGCCGGTGACATACAGGCCAGGCATCGGCTTGTTATCGTTGTCCAGAGCCTGACCCTTGTCGTTGATGGCAATGCCCTGCTCGGTGGTCAGCAGAGAGGCACCCAGCCAGCAGCCGTAGAAGGGAGCGGTGCGGATGGCGCTCAGACGGTAAGCGGGCTTACCGAAGTCCTCGTCGTTCTGCTTGTCGTACAGCTCGTTGTAACGCTCAACGGTAGCGAGGAAGGTGTCCTTGGCCTCACCGGTGAAGCCCAGCTTGTCGGCCAGCTCTTCGATGGTGTCGCAGACGAACAGGGTTCCGGCTGCAACGGCCTCATCGACCTTGCCCTGGAAATACTTCTCGCCGCCGGCACGGGTCTGGGCAGAGCAGCCGATGGTGTGGAAGCGCTTTGCGTCCTCCAGAACATTGGCGTCGCAGATCTGTGCGTAGACACGACCCGGCTGATGGGCAGCAGCGTAAACAATATCGTTGTAGGGGCTGCTCTCGTTGGCGAAACGCTCACCGTTGCGGTTGACCTTCAGGAAAGGCTGAGTGCCGGGGTTGTACTGGCGGATGGGGCCGGGGAAGGCCTTGCCGCCGAAAGCGGAGTCGCTTGCCACATAACCGCCGTCCACGCCGGGAGCCACGATGCCGCGGTCGAACAGCATGGGAGCTGCTTCCTTGTCGAAGTTAGCGCCGGCCCAGACCGCAGCACGGATGCCGTAGCCCTTATCGGCCGGAGAGTAGGAGCAGGCAGTGGTGACGGAGGTACCCAGCGGATCCAGCTGCTCCATCATGTAGGGGTTGCCGGGGAAGCCGCCGCAGGCCAGCAGAACGCCCTTGTTGGCGTTGTAGCGGATGAAGTGGTCATCCTCGGTGCTCTGGGCGATGATGCCGGTGATGCGGCCGGTGGAGTCCTTCTCCAGCTTTGCCAGAGAGGTCTTGAAGTCAACATCGTAGCCCAGCTCACGGATGTAGTCCAGCAGCAGCTCGTTACGGGCTGCGCCGGAGCTGCGGTCATAGGTGTACTCGATCTCGGGGTACATATAGTCGGTGTTGTGCTCGGCGTTCTCGGCAGGCCACTTAGCCTCATCGCCGTAGGTGTAGACCATCTTGACACCGTACTTGTCTTCCATGATGGAGCGGATGAACTCGATCATCTCCCCGGACTCGTTGATCCAGGTCTTGACAACGCGCTGGTCGCACTTGCCGGAAGCGTAGCGGGAGATCTCGCTCAGCAGCTTTGCACGGTCCATCTTGATGCCCTGTGCCTGTGCGCCGAAGCCGTCCACAGCGCCGACCCAGTGACGGGTATCCTGCACGTTGCCGTTCTGCTCGATGACGCGGAAGTTCAGGCCATGAGCAGCAGCGTAAGCAGCTGCGCCCATACCGCCGTTGCCAGCGCCGACGATGAGGATGTCGGCGTCCACGGTCTCGGTGATGGCAGCCTCGTCGATGTCAGGCTCCTTGCCCAGCCAATCGTTTTCGTCACCGGTGGGCAGCTGGACGGAGGTCACAGTAGCCTCGCCCTTGGCCTGAGCGTAACAGCTCTTGGCGGCCTTCATGACAGCGTCAGAAGTGATGGTGGAGCCGGAAACACCGTCGATCTCAGCAGAGCCTGCAGCCATCAGCTGCTCACGCAGCTGGTCGGCAGCAGCAGCGCCGTAAGAAGCGGTCTCGCCGGAGGTGTCGACCACAACGTCGGTCACAGCGCTGTCGGAGAAGGTCATGGTGACCTTGACGGTGGAAGAGATGCCCTCGGCAGTACCCTCATAGGTGCCGGGGATGTAGGTACCGGCTGCACCGGAAGCAGCGGTGGAAGAGCTGGCAGCATTGCAGGCAGCCAGAGCACCGGCAGTCACACCAGACATGGCAGCTGCGGCAGCGATCTTCAGAAAACCTTTACGGGAGATCTTGTTCATTTTGCGTGGTTCCTTTCTTCGTGTCTTTTTCTTCTTCTCTATTCTTTCTCATAGCTCCGTGCGGCGGCAGACCTTCTTGCACTGCCGCCCACATCGTTCGATAATAATTTAACACAAATTCAAGGGTCTGTCTTTTAAGAATCCTTAAACATCCTGGCCATTTCTTAGTTCAATTCTGGACATTCTCGTTAATTATTTGCTTAACAAGTCCAAAAAGAGCGCCGACCGCTTAAGTTTCCTTAAGAAGTCGGCGCTCTCATCAAAACGATTCTTAAACCTCGCCGCCGTCCGGCTGGAAGACATAGCCCTTGCCCCAGACATTTTTCAGGTAGACAGGCTTTGCCGGGTCGGGTTCTATCTTGCTGCGAAGGTTGTGGATATGTACCTGTACCGTCCGCACATCGCCGAGGCTTTCCTTGCCCCATATCTTCTGGTAGAGCTCGTTGGCCGTGAAGAAGGTGTTCGGGTAGCGGACGAAGAGGGTGAGGATGCGATATTCCATGTCGGCCAGATGGACGCTGCGGCCATCCTTCTCCACGCTGTGGCTGTTGGCATCCAGCGTGAAGGCCGAGCAGTGGTAGCCGTTGACGCTGGGCTCTGCGCCGTCCATCTGCACCCGGCGGATGTTGGCCATGATGCGGGCCAGCAGGATCTTGTTATTATAAGGCTTTGCCAGAAAGTCGTCGCCGCCCATTTCCAGCGCGTGGACGATGGTGTCGGTATCGTCCAGACAGGATGTGAAGATGATAGGGCAGTGGTGCCAGCTGCGCAGACGCTGGCAGAGGTCTACGCCGTTGGTGTCCGGGAGAAGGATGTCCATCAGGATGACATCGAACTTTTCCCGCGCATGGCTCAGAGCGTCGCCGCCTGTCTCTGCACAGACCACCTCAAAATTCTGCTGACTTTTCAGAAAATAGCATGTGGTGTCGCGGATCACGGGGTCATCTTCCACCAACAATACGCGGATCATCCTGTCAGCCCTCCCCTTTTTTCGCACGATTTGTTATACTATAGTATACCTTATTTTTTGCACATCTACAAGGGGAGGCATCGCCATGAAGCAAAAATGGCCCATTCTGATTTTCTCCGCCCTGCTCACAGCCTTCATCGTGCTGGCCGGTATCTGGGGCAACGCGCAGTTCGAGCATCTGCACAGCGGCAATGTGCTCACAGCCCAGCACGCCGTCCAGGGTATCGCGCTGGACGGCTGGCGGCAGGAAGCCCCCGGCCAGTGGCACTTTACTTTCACTGTGGGGGAAGACATCCCGTCCCTCACCCTCTGCGTCACCAACACAGCGGCGCCGCTGGCCCATGAGGGTCTCACCAGCCTCGAGCACTCGGGGGAGCTGTATGCACTGGACGTCACGCCCGGCGAGACGGTGGAGCTGGTGTTCACCTGCAGCCGCAGCCCCCAGACATGGCTGATGACTTCCGCCTTCGCCTCCCGGGCATTCCGCTTTCGCACCATGACTCAGCTCATCGCTCTGACAGCCTTTGTGACCATGGGGATGGTGCTGCTGGCGCTCTACCACTATAAGCACCTGCCGGAGCTGGGGTACTTCCTGCTCTACCTCGTCATTATGAGCGTCTGGGCGCTGATGGTCTTCTTCTTCCCAGCCATCCGGAACCGTCTGCTCCAGCGCATCCTCCGCTCCTTCTTCGCCTTCACGGTGCTGGCCTCGGCGCTGCTGGCGGCAGGGCTGCTGGGGGTAAAACTGCCCCGCTCCGGGCGGGGGTTCCTTGCGCTTGCCGCTGGGTGCGTCGTCTTCTTTGCGCTGTCCATGAGCAGCTATCCCCCGCTGCGGGTCGGGATGCTGGTAGCGGGCATGTGCCTCTGCCTTTATTACTTAATGGCCGCCGTGAACGCAGACCATGAAGGTGCCGCTCTGATGCTCCTGCCCGGTGCTGTCACCACCGGCTTCCGGGTCTGGGCGCTGATGCCCGGGCTGGACAGCGTGCTTTTTGTGGAGTCTGTCCCCTTCTACCTGCTGCGCTGCTCCCGCCTCTACGACCTTCCCTTTGCCATCGGCTGCATGGTGTTCGTCTGCCGGAGGTTTGCTCTCCTCTTCGACCGCACCGAGCAGCTGGCTCGGGAGCTGGACGCCCGGGTGGCAGAGCGGACAAAAGAGCTGACCGCCGAAACCGAGGCCCGCAAGAGCATGATGCTCAACATTTTTCACGACCTGCGCAGCCCTCTCTTCGCCGTCAGCGGCGGGCTGGAAACGCTGGAATCGGCCCCCGAGGCCCTTCCGGCCCTGCTTCCGGCTCTGCGTCAGCGCATTGAATTCCTGCGGCGGCTGACGGAAGACCTCTTCCTCGCGGCAAAGCTCGAGCAGAAGCAGATCCTGCTCAACGAAGACCGCGCCGCCCTCAACGAAGAAGCCGCCGCCGTCTGCGCCGCCTGCCGGAGCGAGGCCGACCAGAAGGGCGTTGAACTCCATGTCAGCGCCGACACGCCTCTGCCTGTCTGGGGCGACAGCGTGCGGTTACAGCAAATTATCCAGAACCTTGTCACCAACGCCATCCACTATACTCCCGCCGGGGGCAGCATCCATGTGGACTGCCGCGCCGAGGACGAAACGGCCTGTGTCAGCGTACAGGACACCGGCTGCGGCATCGCACCGGAAGACCAGAGCGCTGTCTTTGACCGATACTTCCATACCACCGCCGACAAAAAGCACGACTCCACCGGCCTCGGCCTGACCATCGCGCAGGAGCTGGCCCACCTCCACCACGGCGAGATCACATTGCAAAGTAAAGTCGGCAAGGGCAGCATTTTCACGCTGCGGCTTCCCTTACTTACAGACTGAGAGGGCAAGGCCGCTGATAAGATCCATCGCTTTATAGCCAAAGAGGACATCACGCAAAAACCTTGCATGATGTCCTCTTTTTTATTATCGCAATTTTCAAAAATAGTGCCGGTCAAAACTGCATCTTTGCGATATGCTGTTTGAATGTTGCGCTAATTTCTTGACTTGCGATAAAAACGCAAACTGCTATATTTCAGCAGCTCCGTCAGCTTTGCCAGACGATGCACAACCTCGTCCGGCACGTCGGTGCCGCGGGCAAAATGCATCCGGATGAGGTGGTTGACCGGCTCTTTGAAGAAGCTCGAACCGGGGACAGCCGCCATCATGGCCTCAGTGCCGCCGCAGGTGACGCAGATTTCCGTGTTGGGGTCCACCTCTTAGTCTCCCTTCGAGAGGGGAGCTGTCACCGAAGGTGACTGAGAGGTTCAGTCCTTAAAATACGCATTCTGCACAGCCAGCAGGACGCCTGCGCGGCTGGCGGCGAAGTTCAGGCCGCCCTGCAGGTAGCAGGTATACGGCTCACGCAGCGGGCCGTCGCAGGAAAGCTCGATGGTGCTGCCCTGGGTAAAGCTGCCGCTGGCCATGATGACCTCGTCGGTGTAGCCCGGTTCCGGAGAAGGTTCCGGGGCGGCGTAGCTGTCCACGGGGCTTGCGGCCTGAACTCCCCGGCAGAAGCCGATGAGGGCGTCCGCCGTACCGGCATCAAAGCAGGTGACGATGTCGTTGTGAGCCTCGCAGTAGCGCGGGATGGGCTTTTTGCCCACCAGTTCCAGCAGGCACTGGGCGTAGATGGCCGTCTTGATGGCTTCGCAGACCACGCCGGGGGCGTAGTAGAAGCCCAGATACATATCGCGGGGCGTCTCGAGGGTACAGCCCAGCTCCTTGCCGAGGCCGGGGGCGTTCAGGCGGTAGGCGCAGAGCTCCACGAGGTCTTTCCGACCTGCGATATAGCCGCCGGTGGGGGCAATGCCGCCGCCGGGGTTCTTGATGAGGCTGCCCACCACGAGGTCGGCACCGGCCTGGCAGGGTTCTTCCTTCTGGGTAAACTCGCCGTAGCAGTTGTCCACAAAGATAATGATGTCGGGGTTGGCGGCACGGGCGGTGTCGGCGACCTTGCGGATGGTGTCGAGGTCGAAGGCGTTGCGCTGCAGGTAGCCGCGGCTGCGCTGGATGTGGCAGACCTTCGCGCCCGGGGCTTTCTGGGCGATGAGCTCATAGTCCGGGGTAAAGTCGGCCTTCAGCGGGGCCTCGTCGTACTTGATGCCGTAATCCATCAGGGTTCCGGTGCCTTTGCCCTTGCCATCCAGACCGATGACGCCTTCCAGCGTGTCATACGGGCGACCCGTGGCGGCCAGCAGGGTATCGCCTGCCCGCAGCAGACCAAAGAGGGCCACAGCCAGCGTGTGGGTGCCGCTCTGGAACTGGCTGCGCACCAGTGCATCTTCGGCACCCATCACCTCGGCAAAGATCTGCTCGAGCTTGGCGCGGCCGCTGTCCCACAGGCCGTAGCCGGTGGTACCCAGCATATCGGTGGAGGACATCTGAGTGTCCGCAAAGGCTTTCAGCATCTTGAGCTGGTTGTAGTCGCGGATGTCCTCCATCTGCTTGAAGTAGGGCTGGCAGAGCTCGAGGGCTTTTTCATCCAGTGCCAGAACTTCGGGTTTATAATCGAAAAAGTGATTTAACATTGACATTATAATGAATCCTTAATTGTTATTGTACTTTGAAAAATTGCGTTCGCGCAGGGAAGCTGTAGTTTTCGTCAGGTCTTTTTGAGCGGCATTTCGCGCCGGTAGCGCGGGGTCAGTTTTCTCTTTCGGTCAAATGGCTTTGCGCTCCGCGCGGGCCAGAGGCAGGGAGGGGTGTTTCGACTCCCCCCTCCCTACCTCTGGACTCCACTCTCCCCGCAACGAGTTAAGGGCTGCTCGCCCTTAACAATTCCGAAGAAGTGGGCTCCAAGCAAAAATGCTGGAGATTCGTGCATTCGCACGAAGATCTCTTAACCGCATTTTCGCTCTCCGCCGATTTGCTGCTTCGCAGCAGACTTTACGCCCTTGCTGAACGTAAAGTTCTGCGAAAGCGTAACACCATCGGCGGAGCCGTAAACCGGAGAAGCCCAAAAAATGCGTTTAGCGAAGCGGCTAGCATTTTTGGGCTTCGACTTCTCCTTCGGGGTCTGAAAGGGGCGAGCAGCCCCTTTCTTGCAACGGCGACGACCGCCGCCTGCGGCGGAAACAGGGAGGAGCTGTTGGGGCCGCGGTCAGCAGGACACGAGTGCCGCCCAAGGCACGAAGTGGACGCTGGGTACCGCAACCCGTCGGATCCAGCGCGTCGAAATCGCTGGTGGTTTTCTGGTTCTCTTTTGCCAGCAAAAGAGAACAATCAGCCTTAATGAAAGAGCGCTCTGCCCCCGCGCCACCGGCGCGCAAGCCTGCCTCACGGCGCGGCATACCTTGCATACTCTCCCATTTTCTCAAAGCCCAGCCGGGTATAGAAATGCACCCGCTCGGGGCTGCACAGGAAGACAGGCATCCAGCCTTCGGCGGCGAGGGCATTCGCCATCTCGACGATGAGCCGCCCGCCGACGCCTTTGCCCCGCAGAGCTTCCACGGTCTCACCGCAGGCCATGTATGCCTGACCATTTGCCAGCGCGTAGGCTCCCACAGTACAGATGATGTTCCCTTCCCGTTCCAGCGTCCAGACCCGGGCAAGACCCCGGCTGCGCTTGGAGCAGAACTCAGAGTAAAAGTCGTCCCGTTTTGAGGGCCTGTCAGGGAAGAGCAGATCCGCTGCTTTTCCGGCGGCAGGTTCTGTGTTTTTGGCAAGACTCTGCCAGAGGGCAGCGTCTGCCTCAGGCAGCGGCAGCTGACGCCCCGGCGCAAGGCCGAAGACGCTGTGTGTCTTGGCCCGCTTCCAGCCGGTGGGCGGCGGACACTCGGCTTCATCCAGCACCACGGCCTCACAGCCGCAGAAAGCCAGAAAGCCCGCCAGCTCCTCGGGGTTGGCGTGACCCGCCAGCCACGCGGTGCCTCCGCCGACATCCAGCGCCAGCGTCGGCCCGGCGAAAAAGCGGCCCGGCTGACTCTTACCGAAGAGGGCGAACGCCAGCGGCATGGTCGCCCCGAGACAGAGCTTGCCCCGGCAGGCGCTCAAAAAGCGCTGCTTCTGGCGGGGCGTTTTGATTTGGGCTATCACTTCAGCGCGTTGACGATGCTCTTGAACTCGCGGCCGCGCACTTCAAAGTTCGGGTAGAGGTCGAAAGAGGCGCTGGCCGGCGAGAGAATGATGATGTCACCGGGCTTTGCGCAGGCGCGGGCCAGCTCCACGGCGTGCTGCATGTTGTCGGCGTGCTGGATGGGCAGCTCGGCCTCGTTGAAGTTCGGGTCTTCGCGCACGGCCTTCTCGATGCGGGGGCCGGTAGCACCCATCAGCACGAGGTTCTTTACATGGGCCGTGATCTCAGGAGCCAGCGGCTCATAGGGGATGTGCTTGTCGTAGCCGCCTGCGATGAGGATGACCTTCTGGTCGAAGCTGCGCAGACCGGCGATAGTGCGGGTGGGGCTGGTGCCGATGGAATCATTATAATAAGTGACGCCGTCCAGCACGCGCACCGGCTCGATGCGGTGCTCCACGCCGGTGAAATTACTGCCCACCAGCTGGATGGCTCCCACAGGCACCTCGCCCCAGACGGCGGCGGCAGCGGCCAGCAGGTTCTCAATGTTGTGCAGGCCCCGCAGCTTCACGTCCTTCTGGGCGAGGAAGGGAGTCACGACGCCGTTCTCTGCCATGCAGAGCATCCCGTCCTCCCGCAGGAACGCGCCGTTGTCCGTCTCGTGCAGGCGGGTGAACCAGACCTGCTTGCCCTTGCAGTCCTTCTGCATGGAGCGGCTGATCTCGTTCTCATAGCCTAGGACAGCGCGGCAGGGCTGCTTCTGGTAGAGCAGGATGTTGCGCTTGGCGTCGATGTACTCCTGCATATCCTTGTGGTGGTCGAGATGGTTGGGGGTCACGTTGGTGACGACGGCGATGTTGGGGCTCTGGTGCATACTGATGAGCTGGAAGCTGGACAGTTCCACCACGGCCACGTCGTCGGGGCTCACCTCGGGCAGCATGGGCAGCAAGGCTGCGCCGATGTTGCCGCCCAGATGCACCCTGCGGCCTGCGGCCTCGTAGAACTTGGAGATAAGGGTGGTGGTGGTGGTCTTGCCGTCAGAACCGGTCACGGCCACGATCTCGCAGGGGCAGAACTGGAAGAACAGCTCCACCTCGCTGGTGACCATGGTGCCGGCGGCCATAGCGTCCTGCAAAGGCTTCTCGAAATAGCCCACGAAGCCCGGGGTGCGCATGATGATGTCCTGCCCCTTGAAACCGTCGAGGTAATTCTCGCCGAGGCTCAGATCGATGCCCAGCTCCTTGATGGTGGCAGCGTAGTCGCCGAAATCTTCCACGCTCTTTTTCTGGTCGCAGAGGGTGACGTGCGCACCCAGCTCCACGAACTCCTTGATGAGCGTCTTATGGCTGACGCCCGCGCCGATAAAGGCAACCTTTTTGCCCTTGATGAGGTTTGCAAGCTCCTGCTGTTCCTTCTGCATAAAAAAGGACCTCCTCCATAAATGTATATTACCATAGCACCCCCGCCGCACACAGCCGCAGGAGAAAATGCATTGCCGTCCCCCATTATAGACCATTTGTTTCCGATTGGCAACGGAAAAACACAAACCGTGGCTCAAAATGTCCACCCAAATCAACAAAATGTCGATTGTCTTTTCTGCCTGTTTCTGTTACACTTATAGCGATTTCAATTTTTGGCGCAGCATCAACAGCATTGCGCCGGCTCAACACCAGAATTTTCCTGCGCCTGTCCGGGTGTAGTTTTCTTATTTCTTATCACTTTCTGAGACAAACAGGGCCGCACCGGCCCGAAAGGATGCATTTCTTGAAACAGCTTCGCTTTGTCGCGGCCCTGCTAGCTGCGTTTTTTGTTCTGAGCCTGACCGCCTGCGGCTCCGGCTCCAACAGCTTTACCTGGTTCGTGGACTCCATCCCCGCGAACCTCGACCCGCAGGTGGCGTCCAGCGCCTCGGACATCATCGCCTGCGAGAACCTCTACAGCGGCCTCGTCCGCCGCACACCGGACGGCAGCCTCGCGCCGGAATTGTGTGAGCGGTGGGAGGTATCTGCCGACCGGCTCACCTATACATTCTATTTGAAGGACGGCCTGACCTATACCGCCTCGAAGGGAGATCCCACCGACTACGCCATCACCGCCGAGGATTTCGTCTTCGCGTTCCAGCGGATGTTCCGCCCCGGCACCAACTCCCCCTACGCCGTGGAGTTCTCTGCCCTCGAGAACAGCGCCGCCGTTCTGGTCGGCCAAAAGCCCGCCAGCGCGCTGGGTGTCACCGCTGCGGAGCCGCTGAAACTGGTGTTCCGGCTCTCCTCGCCCGACGAGACGTTCCTCTCCAAGCTGACGCTGCCCGGCGCGATGCCCTGCGACGAAGCGTTTTTTGACAGCACCCGAGGCACCTACGGTCTGACCAGCGCCTCCACCCTTTCCAGCGGACACTTTTACCTTTATAACTGGACGTCCAGCGGCCTTTTCCTCCGCCGGGCGGCTTCGGGGAGCCAAATCGACAGCCTGCGCCTCGTGGAGAACACCACGAGCTCCGGCCAGTCTGCCGAAGAGCTCATCAACAACGAAAAATGCACCGCCGCCCTCGACGACAGCGGTACCCCCACCTCGCTGCAGAGCGTGTCCTACTCCGACACCACATGGGCGCTGCTCTTCAACTGCGACTCCATCTTTGCTTCCACTGAGCTCCGGCAGGCGCTGGCCAGTGCAGCCGCTTCGGCGGTGGAAGTCCCTGGCGGCGGGCTGTTCGCGGAGGCAAAGGGCCTCATCCCCGACGGCCTGACTGTGGACGGCATCGACTACCGAAAGGCGGCGGGCGATGCCCGTCCGGCCTTCGGCGACCCCCGCGCACTCTACATCGCCGCCCGCGACGGCGGCGTCTCCCCCTCCGACTTTGGGCGCGTCTCCCTGCTGCTGCCCTCCGGCAGCGGCCTCAGTGACACCGCCGAACTCATCAACAGCGCATGGCAGAAGGAATTTTCGCTCTTCTTCTCGGTGGAAGAGGTGGAGCCGGAAGAGTTCCAGAAGCGGCTCGAAAACGGCAGCTACACCATCGCCCTCGCCCCCGTGCAGGCCGAAGGCGGCAGTGTCTACACCGCGCTGGCCCAGTTCTCCCCCACCGGCGGCGGGCTGACCGGCTACAGCGACGCCCTTTACACCACCCAGCTCTCGGCCAGCGCCACAGCCACCGGCAGCACCCGCTGCTCTCTGCTGGCCGCCTGTGAGCGCCAGCTCCTCGAGCAGGCTGTTGCCGTGCCGCTCTTCACCCAGCAAAAGCGGCTGCTGGTGGCCAACGGCATCGAGGGCCTCGTCTTCGACCCTTTCGGCCCGGTGCTGGATGTGACGTATGCGACGAAGGGATAACCTCTCAGTCTCGCATTCGCTCGACAGCTCCCCTACCGAGGGGAGCCTCTGGCGAAGAGGTGAAGCTTTACGGAATGCCAAAGCCTCTCCTCGCTAGGAGAGGTGGCAGCGCGTCAGCGCTGACGGAGAGGTTTTTACACGCATAAAAACAGAGAGGATAGTTCAGGAATGACTATCCTCTCTGTTTTTTGCTTTTTTACGTTAATACGAAGGTCAGCTCTGCGGTGGCGGCACACTTGCCGTCCACATAAGCGGACGCTTTGCCGATGCCCACCGGGCCGCGCTGCTCGACCAGCTCACAGTGAAGGGTGAGCACATCGCCGGGGGTGACCTGCTTGCGGAAGCGGGCGTTCTTGATGCCGCCGAAGAGGGCCAGCTTGCCTTTATTCTCAGGCAGGCTCAGGGCCGCGACAGCGCCGGTCTGGGCCAGTGCTTCGAGAATCAGGACGCCGGGCATGACCGGCTGGCCCGGGAAGTGGCCGCAGAAGAATTCTTCGTTGCGGGTGACGCACTTGCGGCCAATGGCCCACTGACCCGGCTCGTAGTCCAGAATGCGGTCCACGAGGGCGAAGGGATACCGGTGGGGCAGGATGGCCGCGATGTCCTCGCTGGTCAGGCTGTTTGCGTTTTCACGCACGGTGCGGGGTTCTGCCATCGCTCAGCCCTCCCACTTCTTGAAGGCCAGGCAGGCGTTGTGTCCGCCGAAGCCCAGGCTGTTGCTCAGAGCGTACTCCATCTTCATCTCACGGCCCACATTCGGCACATAATCCAGATCGCACTCCGGGTCGGGCTGCTCGTAGTGGATGGTGGGCGGCGCGAACTGGTCGCGGAGGGCCAGTGCGGTGAACACGGCCTCGATGCCGCCTGCGCCGCCCAGCAGATGGCCGGTCATGCTCTTGGTGCTGACGACGGCGATGTCCTTAGCGTGGTCGCCGAAGACGGCGTGGATGGCAGCAGTCTCGCAGCTGTCGTTCATGTGGGTGCCGGTGCCATGGGCGTTGATGTGGTCGATCTGCTCGGGGGCAATACCGCCATCCTTGAGAGTCAGCTTCATGCAGCCGATGGCACCTGCGCCGCCGGGTGCGGGAGCCGTGAAGTGGTAGGCGTCGCAGTTGGCGCCGTAGCCCACGACTTCGGCATAGATGTGTGCGCCGCGGGCCTTGGCGTGCTCCAGCTCTTCCAGCACCAGCACACCGCTGCCCTCGCCCATCACAAAGCCGCCGCGCCGTGCGTCGAAGGGAAGGCTGGCCGCATCAGGGTCCGTAGCAGTGGAGAGGGCCTTCATGCTGGTAAAGCCGCCGATGCCCAGCGGGCTGATGCAGCTCTCGGCACCACCGCAGACCATGACCGGCTCGTAGCCGTCGCGGATGCGGTGGAACGCATCGCCCACAGCGTTGGTGCCGCCTGCGCAGGCCGTCACCGGGCAGGTACACATCCCCTTGAGGCCGAAGCGGATGGCGATCTGTGCTGCCGCCATGTTGGCGATAGCCATCGGGACAAAGTAGGGGCTGACCTTCTCCATGCCCTTTTCCTCGCCGCGGCTGTGCTGCTCCTCGATGGTGGGCAGACCGCCGATGCCGCTGGACACGATGACGCCGATGTTCTCGGCCTCGGCTTCGCAGTCGATGCCGCTGTCCTGGATGGCCTCAGCGGCAGCGCCCAGCGCCAGCAGGGTGAAGCGGGCCATCTTGCGGGCTTCCTTTTTGTCCACGACGGTCTCGGGGTCGAAGCCCTTGACCTCGCCTGCCAGCTTGCACTTAAATTCGCTGGCGTCGAACTGGGTGATGGGGCCGATGCCGCACTTGCCTGCGCGGGCTGCGGCCCAGCTGTCGGCGGTGTTATTTCCAAGAGGGTTCACGGTGCCAAGACCGGTGATGACGACTCTGCGTTTTTCCATAGAAAAAGCTCCTTTTTACATTGCCATGCCGCCGTCCACACAGAGCACCTGCCCAGTGAGATAGCTGCTTTGTTCGGCGGCGAAGAAAGCCACCGCGTTTGCCACGTCCTCCGGCTGTCCGGCGCGTCCTTCCGGGATGGTCTTGCACATCTCGGTGCGGACAGCCTCCGGCAGAGCGGCGGTCATATCCGTGGCGATGAAGCCGGGGGCCACCGCGTTGACGGTGACGTTCCGGCTGGCCAGCTCCTTGGCGAGGCTCTTGGTCAGGCCGATGAGGCCCGCCTTGCTGGCGGAATAGTTGGTCTGGCCTGCATTGCCCCGCAGACCCACCACGCTGCTCAGGTTGACGATGCGGCCATAGCGCTGGCGCACCATCCGGCGTGCGGCCTCCTTGCAGCAGAGGAACGCACCCTTGAGGTTGGCGTTCAGGACGGTATCAAAGTCCTCCTCGGAAAGGCGGAGGATGAGGTTGTCGCGGGTGACGCCCGCGTTGTTGACGAGAATATCCACGCGGCCAAAGACATTCACTGCTTCTTCGAACAGCTTCTTGCAGCCCTCGGCAGTGGAGACGTCGGCCTGCACGGTGACGGCCTCGACGCCAAGCTCTTTGCACAGTGCGGCAGTCTCGGCGGCAGCGGTCTCACCGTGGCAGTAGTTGACCACCACATTGCAGCCCTGCTTTGCCAGCGCAACACAGACAGCCCGGCCGATGCCCCGGCTTCCGCCGGTGACGACGGCGGCACGGGTCAGCTTTTCTTCGCTCATGCCTGTGCCTCCTTCCAGCTGGTGAGGAAAGCTTCCAGCTCTTCTGCCGTCTCGACAGCGGTGCAGTGGACGTCTGCGCCCAGTGTCTTTTTCACGAAGCCGCTCAGGGCCTTGCCCGGGCCGACTTCGAGAATGTCGGTGACGCCCAGCTCGCCCAGACGGCGGAGGGTATCTTCCATGTAGACGCTGCTCTGCACCTGCTTTTCCAGCAGAGCGGGGATGCTGTCGCTGTCTGCCTTTTCGTGGCCGAGGCAGTTGAAGAGGACAGGCGTCTCCATCTCGCCAAAATGCTCAGACTCAAAGCGCTTTGCCAGCGCGTCACCGGCGGGGTGCATCAGCTTGGTGTGGAAGGGACCGCTGACCTTCAGCGGGATGCAGCGGCGGGCGCCTGCGGCTTTTGCCAGCTCAGCGGCCTTTTCCACGGCGGCTTTTTCGCCGCCGATGACCAGCTGGCCCGGGCAGTTGTAATTGCAGATCTGCACACAGCCCAGAGCAGATGCCTCTTCGCAGCACTTTGCCAGTGCGTCGCGGTCAAGGTTCATCACAGCGGTCATGCCGCACTCGATGCCCTTGGCGGCGTCGGCCATGGCTTTGCCGCGGAAGGCAGCCAGCTCCACAGCCTGCTTGGCCGTGAAGACACCGGCGGCTTCCAGCGCGGAGTATTCGCCCAGCGACAGACCGGCCAGATAGTCGGCCTTGACGCCTTTTTCCTTCAGGACAGCCGTGACACCGGCGGCGAAGGCCACCATGCAGGGCTGGGTGTACTGAGTCAGATTCAAAACGCCTTCCGGGTCGTCGAAGCAGACGCTCTCCAAATCAAAGTCAAGCTCTGCGGCGTTGAACGCCTCCCGGAACGCGGGGTATCTCTCGTAAAGGTCTTTGCCCATGCCGGGGTGCTGAGAGCCCTGACCGGCATACAGAATGGCAAGCTTCATTGGTGTTTCCTCCAATCATCCATCAGTTCATCCATCAGCTCCCGGACACTGCGCATCCGGTCGAGACGGCCCACGTTGGCCCCGCAGAAGAAGAGTCCCTCTTCCACATTGCCCTTCACGGCCTCGATGAGGGCGTGGGTGATGCAGTAAGGCACCTTGGCCGGCTCACAGGCTTTGAGACAGCGGGCGCAGTGCTTCGGCGGGAAGCGCAGACCCTGTTCAAGCTTCTGCACCAGCGGAGTGGCCAGCGCACGGCCCGGCATTCCCACAGGGCTGTGGATGATGCGCACATCTTCGGGCTTGGCCGCCAGCAGGACATCCTTATAGGTCTGGCTGGCGTCGCACTCGTAGGTGGGGATGAAGCGGGTGGCGAGCTGTGCGCCCGCAGCACCCATCTTAGTATAGTGGGCGATGTCCTCGCCCGTGTAGACACCTCCGGCCACGAAGACCGGGATGTCGTGGCCGAACTGAGCCTCGAAAGGCTTCACCTCGGCCAGCACTTCGGGCAGGATCTCGTCGAGAGTCTGGCATTTTCCAGCCAGAAGCTCTTCTTCCGAAAAGCCCAGGTGCCCGCCGGCCTTGCAGCCCTCGATGACCACGAAGTCGGCGGTGCGGTTGAAGGCTTTTGCCCACCGGCGGAGGATGAGCTTTGCAGCACGTCCGCTGGACACGATGGGTGCCAGCGCAACATCAGCTTTTTCCACCAGGCCGGGCAGCTCCAGCGGGAGGCCCGCACCCGATACGATGGCATCCACGCCTGCCTCCACAGCCGTGCGGACGGCGTCGGCGTAGTTCTGGGTGGCGACCATCGCGTTGATAGCCACCAGTCCCGCGCCGCCTGCGATCTCTTTCGCTTTGGCGATCTCTTTTTTCAGCGCACGGAGATTCGCTGCGCAAGGGTCGCGGGCAAAGTCGGGTTCTCGGTAGCCTGTGTCGGCGGTGGAGATGCACCCCATGCCGCCGCAGGCCGCGACCGCACCGGCCAGACCGCCGAGGGAAACGCCCACGCCCATGCCGCCCTGTAAGACAGGCACGGCCAGCGGCTTGCCTGCGAGGGTCAGCATAACTCGCTCAGCGAATGCATCCGCTGCCTCCCGCTCTCCCACAGCTCGTCGAGGATCTCAGCCACAGGCCGCACCTCGTGGAGCATACCGGCCACCTGACCGGCCATCAGACTGCCTGTGGCGGTATCGCCCTCAAAGACGGCGCGCCGCAGACTGCCCAGCGTATATTTTTCCAGCTCCATCTTGTCGGCGCCGGCCTTTTCCTGCCGGACATACTCGCGGCTCATCCGGTTTTTCAGCACACGGACGGGAGTGCCGCCGATGCGGCCGGTGACGATGGTGTCGCTGTCCTTGGCGCGCAGAAGCGCGGCCTTGTAGTTCTCGTGGACGGGGCATTCCTCACTGACCAGAAGGCAGGTACCCACCTGAACGCCGCAGGCTCCCAGTGCGAAGGCTGCGGCCAGCTGGCGGCCATCGGCGATGCCGCCCGCCGCGATGACAGGGACATCTACAGCGTCCACCACCTGCGGGACGAGGGCCATGGTGGTCATCTCGCCCACATGGCCGCCGCTCTCGGTGCCTTCGGCGATGACGGCATCCACGCCCAGAGGGACAAGGTGCTTGGCCAGAACGGCCGCTGCCACCACGGGGATGACCTTGATACCGGCTTCCTTCCACATGGGGATGTACTTGCCGGGGTTGCCTGCGCCGGTGGTGACGACCTTGACGCCCTCTTCCACGACGATTTTGGCAAACTCGTCGGCCTGGGGGTGCATCAGCATGATGTTGACGCCGAAAGGCTTGTCGGTGAGCGCCTTGCAGCGGCGGATGTTCTCCCGCAGCGTCTCAGCGTTCATGCCGCCTGCGCCGATAAGACCCAGCGCACCGGCGTTGGAGCAGGCGGCGGCAAACTCACCGGTGGCGATGTTGGCCATTCCGCCCTGAATGATGGGGTATTTCGTGCCTAATATCTCGTTGAGTAATTTCATGTAAATCGTCCTATTTATAGGTTTTACTTTAGAGCGCTCTCCCTTTGGGAGAGCTGGCATGGCGTCAGCCATGACTGAGAGGGCTGTACGTAACCAGCATCCCGCCCCAGGTCAATCCGCCGCCGAAGCCGATGCAGGATACCTTCTGCCCGGCTTTGAGCAGACCGGCTTCGGCCATCTCGTTGAGGGCCACCGGGATGCTGGCCGCGCTGGTGTTGCCGTGGCGATCCATGTTCTTGTAGAACTTTGCGGCGTCGGCGTGGAGCGCTTTCACACAGTGATCGATGATGCGGCTGTTGGCCTGATGGCAGACCACCCAGTCCACATCGTCCAGCGCCAGCTGCGTCTCGTCCAGCACCGCGTGCAGACAGCGGGGCAGCGCGTCCACCGCAAAGCGGAAGACGGCACGTCCGTCCATGCTGATGGGGGCCGAGCCGGTGCGGCAGGGGCCTCCTGCATGGATAGCCTCGTCGCCCCGTGCGCCCAGCGTGATCGCAAACGGTGCGTCGCACAGTTCAAAAATCGCTGCGCCCGCACCGTCGCCGAAGAGCACACAGGTGGAGCGGTCGGTCTGGTCCATCAGGCGGGACAGCGCTTCGCAGCCCACCACGAGGGCGTACCGTCCACCCAGCGTCGCCATCAGGCCGCGGGCCACGGCGGTGCCGTAGATGAAGCCCGAGCAGGCGGCGTTGACATCCAGCGCGGGGCGGTTTTCGGGCAGACTCAGCGCCCGCTGCACCTGACAGGCCACACTTGGGGTGGCGTCAGGTGCCGAAAGGGTAGCGCAGACACAGCAGGCAATATCCTGCGGCGAAAGACCACTGCGCTCCAGCGCCTGCTTTGCCGCCGCGATGGCCAGCGTGGCGGCGGATTCTTCCTCCGTACACCAGTGGCGGGCGCGGATGCCGGTGCGGGTGGTGATCCACTCGTCGCTGGTGTCCACGGTGCGGCTCAACTCTTCATTGGTGACCGTGCGGCCGGGCAGAGCTCCGCCGGTGGCGATCAACTGCAAACCGTTCATGCTCGTTTCGCTTCTCCGATCTGACGAAATTTTTTGTACCGCTGGTCGGCCAGTGCCTTGCCGCTCATCTTGCAGAGGGCGGTGAGGTGGTTTTTCAGGGCCGTATCCATGGCGGCAAACAGGGCCGCGTGGCTGCGCTGTGCGCCGCCCACAGGCTCCGGGATGATCTCCTCGACGATGCCGTCCTTGTAGAGATCCTGTGCGGTCAGCTTCATGATCTCGCAGGCTTCGCCGCTGCGGGAGGAATCCTTCCACAGGATGCTGGCGAAACCCTCAGGGCTGAGCACCGAGTAGACGGCATTTTCCAGCATGAGGATGTGGTTTGCCACACCCAGCGCCAGTGCGCCGCCGGAAGAACCTTCGCCGGTGACGACAGCGATGACGGGAACCGTCAGACCGCTCATCTCCATCAGGTTTCGGGCGATAGCCTCGCCCTGTCCCCGCTCTTCGGCCTCCTTGCCGGGGTATGCGCCCGGCGTGTCGATGAAGGTGATGATGGGGCGGCCAAACTTTTCGGCCTGCTTCATGAGACGGAGAGCCTTGCGATAGCCCTCCGGTCCCGGCATGCCGAAGTTGCAGGCCATGTTCTCTTCCAGTGTGGAACCTTTGCGGTGGCCGATAACGGTCACAGGCATCCCGTGGAAGCGGGCGATGCCGCCCAGAATGGCGCTGTCCTCCCGGCACTGACGATCGCCGCACTGCTCAAAGAAATCGGTGAACAGAGCATTGATGGTCTCGTCGATGTGGGGGCGCTCGGGATGGCGGGCCAGAAAGACCCGATCCTCAGCGGTCAGCGGGCCGCAGCAACGGAGAATCTCATCTTCCTCCACAGCCAGTTCGGCCAGCTCGGAAGCGTGGGCCGTGATAGCGGCCATCTGGCTCTCCTCGTCCTGTGCGCCGCCCCGCAGGGCAGCGATCTGGGCGTCCAAAGGAGCAAGCTGCTCCAGAAGTTCTTTTATCATTCTGTTTTCCTCCCGCCTGCGTGGAGCTGCAGCAGCTGGATGAGGGTGGCGCGGAGCTCACTGCGAGGTACGACCTTGTCTACAAAGCCGTGTTCCAGCTGGAACTCGCTGCGCTGGAAGCCCTCGGGCAGGCGCTCGCCGATGGTCTGCTCGATGACGCGGGGGCCTGCAAAACCGATGAGTGCGCCCGGCTCGGCCAGCATGATGTCGCCAAGGCTGGCAAAGCTGGCGGTAACGCCGCCGGTCGTGGGGTGGGTCAACACACTGATATACAGCCCGCCCTTGGCCGAAAAGCGCTCGATGGCGGCGCTGGTCTTGGCCATCTGCATCAGGCTGAAAATGCCCTCCTGCATCCGGGCGCCGCCGCTGGCCGAAAAGATGACCAGCGGCAGTTTTTTCGCCGCCGCGTACTCGATGGCACGGGTGATCTTCTCGCCCACGGCCGTGCTCATGCTGCCCATAAAGAAGCGGCTGTCCAGCACAGCAGCCACCACCGACACGCCGCCGATGCGGCCCACTGCCGCGACAGCAGCCTCGCTGAGGCCCGTCTTCTGGGTCTGGGCGGAAAGCTTGTCGGTGTAGCCGGGAAAGCCCAGCACGTCCTGCGGGGCCAGCTCTGCGTCCAGCTCCCGGAAACTGCCGCTGTCCAGCACAAGGCTCAGGCGGTAGTACGCGCCGATGGGCTGGTGATTGCCGCAGTTGGGGCAGACGAAGAGGCTTTTGGCCCAGATCTGGCGGGTGGCACGGCGGCCGCACTGCTTGCATTCCACAAACTGCGGCTCATGCCACGCCACACCGGTGTCCCGCCGGGCTTTGAGCTGGAAGGTACGCTCCCGCATCCGGCCCGGGAGCAGGTCTCTGATGTCGTTCATCGTTATGCCTCAGCGTGTGCGGTCAGGTAGTTGAAGATGTCGCCGACGGTCTTCATGTTGGCCAGCTCCTCGTCGGGGATGGAGACGCCGAAAGCATCCTCCAGAGCCATGTTCAGCTCCACAGCGTCCAGGCTGTCGGCCTCGAGATCCTCGGTCAGGCTGGCCTCCATCGTGACCTTCTCCTCCTCGCAGTTCAGGGTGTCAACGACGATCTTCTTCATATCCTCAAAAGTCATGGTGATTTTCTCCTTTTATCTTGTGTATGTGTGTTGTACTATCGTATCTTGTTCGGGCAAATCAGTTCACGTCATTTAGTTAAATGTTTTGAATGATTTGATAAGGCAATTATACTCGCGAGGTCACCATTGTCAATAGTTTTATCTAAAAAGTTTTAGTTTTCTCATTTCTTTCACAGGTCGTTGCGCAACCAATACAATATTTTCGTCGTGTATTTCGGGCTTTTTGTAATTTTTCCCGGCCCCTGTGCGATATTCGGCCCAGAAAATATGTTCCTCATCATCTCACTTGCTGCGGCGGGCATTGTGGTGCTGCCGGGCTGATATATCCATAACAAAAAGAGCAGAGACCTGCGGGTTTTCACCGCAGGCTCTGCTCTTTTGTGTTACACCGTGATCTCGATCTGATTTCCTTCCACCGCAAGGACACAGCTTTCATAATAGCCGTCTCCGGTGGTGCGGGGGCCGCTGAGGACTTCGAAGCCGTCTGCCTTGAGGCGGGCCGTCAGCGCATCCACCTTCTCCTGACTGCCGACGCTGAACGCGATGTGCGCGTATCCGGTGCGGGCGGCAGGCTTCGGCTCGTCGGGCATCCCAGGTTTGTTCATCAGCTCCAGGCGTGCGCCGTCCGCGAAAGTGAGAAAGTAGGAGCGGAAGTCCGTCCTCGGGTTGTGGTAGCCCGCATTCGGCACGGCGTCGAGGTAACGGACGAAGAAGTCCTTTGCGGCTTCGAGGTCGTTGACATATAACGCAACGTGTTCGATTTTCATTGTGTCACCTTCTTATGTCTTACCAGATAGTATCCGATGCCGATGACGTCCGCCAGCGCCCAGCCGATGGGGACGCTGAGCCAGATACCGGTGACGCCCAGCGGAGTGGCCGATAGCAGGTAGGCCAGTGCCACGCGGGTGCCGAGGGAGGCGATGGTCAGCACCACCGACATTCCCGGCTGATTGACGGCACGGTAGTAGCCGTAGAGCAGGAAGAGGATGCCGATGCCGATATAGCACGCGCCCTCGATGCGCAGATAGTGGACGCCGGCAGCGATGATGTCCACCTGCGAAACGTCGATGAAGATGCCCATCAGCGGCGAGGCAAACAGGCAGACCATCACGCTGATGAAGATGCAGAAGAGCGCCGAGGTCAGGCCCGCACTGCGGATGCCCTTGCGGATGCGCTCGCTCTGGCCTGCGCCGTAATTCTGGGCCACATAGGTCGAAAAGGCGTTGCCGAAATCCTGCACCGGCATATAGGCAAAGGAGTCGATTTTCACCGCTGCCGCAAAGGCCGCCATAATGACCGTGCCAAAGCTGTTCACGAGGCCCTGCACCATCAGGATGCCGAAGTTCATGATGGATTGCTGCACGCTGGTCATGACCGAAAGGTTCAGGATAGAAGCAAGGTTCTGCTTATCCCAGCGGCAGTCTTCCCGCTTCGGGCAAAGCTCCGGGAACTTTTTCAGCGTATAGATGCCGATCCCGATGCCAGACACGAACTGCGAAAATACCGTCGCACCGGCCGCACCCTTGACGCCCCAGCCAAAGACGATGACGCAGAGCAGGTCGAGGGCCACGTTCAAAAGCGCCGACACGGCCAGAAAGACCAGCGGCACCACCGAGTTGCCAATGGCGCGGAGAAGGTTTGCAAAGTAATTATAGAGGAAAGTGGCCGTGATGCCGAGGAAGATGATGACGAGATAGTCTTTCATCAGGAGCTTCAGCTCTTCGGGGACGCGGAGCACCCAGAGGATGCCGTCCAGACCCAGATACACCAGCAGGTTGAGCACCAGCGCCATGCCCGCAATGAGGACGAAGGACTGGAAGACGCTCTGGCGCATTTTATCGTACTCACCACTGCCGTACTGCATCGAGATGGCCGCGCCGCTGCCCATGCAGAGGCCCAGCAGGATGGACGTCAGAAAGGTCATGAGGGTGTAGGACGAGCCGACCGCCGCCAGCGCATCTGCGCCGAGAAAGCGGCCGACCACCCAGGTGTCGGCGATATTGTACATCTGCTGCAAGAGATTTCCGAACATAAGGGGCAGGGCAAACAGCAGGATGCTGCTGGTGATGGGGCCGGATGTCAATGTACGCTGCATGGGGTAGATTGCTCCTTTTTTCACATCTCAACAAAATTTCATACGGTATTCTTTGGGAGTACAATGTTTTATCTCCCGGAAGATCTTGATAAAGTAGCTGCCATCGGTGAAGCCGCACTCCGCGCCGATCTCGCCGGTCTTGAGCCGGGTGGAGCGGAGCAGCTCAGCAGCCTTTTCCACCCGGTACTGCTTGACGTACTGGATGGGCGTGATGCCCAGCATCTGCCTGAAACTGCGCAGACAGGCACTCTCGCTGAGGGCCACGCTGCCCGCGATGAGCTGGACTGTCAACTCTTCTGCGTAGTGTTCCTCCACGAAGCGGAGCATCTGCTTCATCCGCTCGGAGGCGATCTGCTCCTGCTGGGAGACTTTCGTCCGCCCGCCCACGCACTGGGTGCTCAGCAGCCGCAGAGCCAGAGAGAGGTAGTAGCGCACCCGGTTCTCGTAGTCGAATGGCTCATCCGACACGGCTTTCCAGCTCTCGTGCAGACAGTCCAGCACCTGTTTCTGCCACGGCACCAACGTATCCAGAAGGAAAAATGGCGGGGCATCGGGCTGGGTCATGGGGCGGATGAGCTTCTGCCAGAAGATGGTGTCCATGCCGCCCACGAGCCGCGGATGGAACACGCCCGAGTGGAGCAGGGCTGTGCCTTCCGGTGCCTGCTCCACCGCGTGGAGGACGCCCGAGTTGATGAACACTCCCTGCCCGGTCTGCAAGGTGAGGCGGGTCTTGTTGACGTCCACATGGAGCGGTCCCTTCGTGCAGAGCACATATTCAAACTCTTCGTGCCAGTGCCACGCCACCGAATAGCTGGACAGATCCTCGGCATAGCAGGCGATGGGAAACAGCGCGCTGCCGTGCTGCACAAGTTCCCTGCCCTTTTCGCTGGCGACGATGTTGCAGCTGATATTTAGTGCCATATTCGCCAATTCCTTTCCCCGACACATTGAAGATTTTTTCTCAAAGCCGATTTTGTTGTATAAAGAATGTGTTTTTGTTCTATCATTCGTGCCGGTTTCGTGGTATTATTTCATCGGAGCTGATAAGCTCAGTATAGCACTGGAACGGGGCAGATACAACCCACTTCCAAGGGTCTGCGCACTGTCCCACAGCTCTAAGGCCGCGATGCCGCCCGCACCCCGACCCACAAGGCTTTTGTAAAAGTCTTACACACTTTACGGATCACGGAGGTATTTATTATGCTTCGCATCGAATATTTTGATAAAAACCGCTTCATGAAACAGGTTGCCGCAAGCCGCGGCAGCGTCATCCTGCATCTGGACAATGGCTCCACCTGTGACCTCAAGAAGGACAACGAGGCTTCCGCCATCTTCCAGACCATGGACGCCCCCAAAAAGGGCTTCAGCATCAGCGTGAGCGACCCCGCTGATGTCACCGGCTTCCTGCGCTATATGCTCGAGGCTGGCCGCGCCTGCTGAAAACGTCATCATCTATTCTTCATTATTCATCATCACAGCAAAACAGGACAGCCCCGCTCTGGCACATCTCAGAGCGGGGCTGTCCTGTTTTGTTGCATTTTTATTTTACAGGATGCACCGGCTGATGGCCTGCGCCACAGCCAGCAGCTCTTCCTGCCCGATGAAGCCGAACTTCATCTCGTGCTCGTCGGCGTAGCAGACCGTCAGTTCCGAAGTCTGCAATGGGTCGCCGAAGCCTGCCGTCTGGATGCCGAAGTGGACGATCTTCCGGTAGGGCAGGACGAAGATCTCCTGCCGGGTGCCGGTAACGCCCTGCATATCCACAATGAAAATGCGGTGGCTCGTAAAAACGGCCTGATCACGCACCGTCTTGTATGCGCCCACGATGCTTTCGCCGTCCAGCAAAAGCGCTTGCACATTCTTACAGATTTCCTTCTCCTTGATGCGGATGAGGTTCTGCATCGGCTTTTCCCGAAATTCCATACCGGAGTCTCCCTTCTTTTGCCCTATATAATAGGTGTTTCTGGGCCAAGTATAGCATTTCTGCCACAGAGCTTCAAGTCATTCTCGCCTTTTGGGCCGGGTTGTGTTATACTGGCAGATGATTTATCATCTCTCCGTATCGCATACGCTCGACAACTCCCCTACCGAGGGGAGCCTCTGACGAATCGAAAAAGCTTTACGAAATGCCAAGGCCTCTCCTCGACAGGAGAGGTGGCACACCGAAGGTGTGACGGAGAGGTTGCTCCTTAGAAAAGAGAGGTTCACATATGGAGATCATCGTACATCAGGCCATTCTCCACGTTCTGGATACCACGCTGGATGCCCCCGTGCTCAGCGGCAGCTGCATGGAGATGACAGCCGAAAAGACGGCCTATCTGCAATACCACATCGAAAAGCTGCTTGCCAGCGACGACATCCGCCAGTGCCGCCCCCTGCCGGACTCGGCGTTCCGGTACGAGCTGGAACAGAACAAGGACTTTATCGACCTGTCCTGCCGCATCGCGGGCGTGCTGTTCGACTATATGCACGCTCATACCACCATTCCGGGGGCCGACCTCGCTGTGGTGGACTTCACCCGGGACGGCCAGCCGTGGCTGGGCATCCTCAAGCTCAACTATAAAAACGGCTACACCCACTACACCGAGAGCGTAGACGGTGCGCCGGTCAACTCCATCATCCAGCAGCGGGCCTGCCTGCCCACCCAGAGCGGCAAGGTGGAGGAAGGCGCACTGGTGGACCTGACCGACTACTCCATGAAGCTGCTGGAGAAAAAGTTCGACATCGACGGCCACAAGGAGTTTTATCTTTCCACCGTCGTTTTCCAGTACACCACCGCCGAGCCGGAAAAGAAAAAGCTGCAGGCCATTCAGGACGCCGCCGTCCAGGCCGTGCAGGAGAACTATCAGGATGAGCCCCACGTGGAGGCACAGGTGGCCATGCTCATTGCCAATCAGGCCGCTGACAACGACAACAAGGTGACGGTCGAGCAGGTGCGCCGGCAGCTTGCTGAGGAATACCCGCTGGCGGCTGTCCCCTTCGACGACTATGTGGAGAAAAGCGACGTCCTCGAGCCGGCGCAGGCCCAGCAGCCCGTTACTGTCTCCCCCGCCCGCATCCGCCGGATGGAGAGCCGCAGCATCCACACCGCCAGCGGCATCGAGGTGAAGATCCCTACCGAGATTCTCTCCGAGGATTCTGCGGTGGAATTTCTCCACGCCGAGGACGGCAGTGTTTCGCTGCTCATCAAGAACGTCATCCTGTAAGGAAAGGATCTTATTATGGACCTTGCTGTCATCACCGCCCAGCAGGTGGCGGAACTGTTCATCCTCATAGGGCTGGGGGCTCTTGGTGCCAAGACCGGCCTGCTCCGCCCCGAGGGCAAGCAGACCCTCTCGAACCTGCTGGTCAACCTCGTCGTCCCCGCTATGATCATCAACTCCTACCGCATGGAGTTCAGCGCAGAAATTCTGCACAACCTCATGGCCGCGTTCGCCCTGAGCACCCTGTCCATCCTGCTGGGACTCATCATCACCCTGCTGTTCACGGCCCGCAGCAGGGACAGCCGGACGCCCATCTTCCGGTTCGCCTGTGTTTTCTCCAATGCGGGCTATATGGGTCTGCCCCTCATTTCGGCGCTCTTCGGCTCCGAGGGCCTGCTTTATGCCAGCGCCTTCTTTACCATGTTCAATCTCCTGCTCTGGACGGTGGGCTACAGCATGGTCAGCGGCAGCTCTGACCCCAAAAAGGTCGCCCAGAGCCTGCTGCACTGCCCGGCCATCTACGCCATCGTCGTGGGTCTTGCCATCTACCTGCTCCAGATCCCGCTGCCCGACCTCATCGTCCAACCCATGGAGCTCCTGGGCGACATGAACACTCCCCTCTCCATGCTCATCACCGGTATGCTCATCGCCTCGGGCGACCTGCACCGCACCCTCACCGACAAGCACATCTGGAAGCTCACCGTGGTCCGGATGCTTTTCATTCCAGTGCTGACCATTGCAGCTTTCGCCGCGCTGGGGCTCTTCCGCTATGGCATGGTCACGCAGGTCATCGTGCTGCTGGAATGCTGCCCCGCCGCGTCCATCACCTCGGTGTTCGCCGTCCAGTTCCACCACGATGAGCAGTTTGCCGCCGGCAGCGTCGTGCTGACCACCCTGCTCAGCATCGTGTTTCTGCCGCTGTGTGCGCTCATCATTACGATGTTCTGAGGAGTAAAAACCATGTCCGATATTACCATCCGTAACGCCACATTGGCCGACGCACCCCGCATTCTGGAAATCTACGCCTACTACGTCGAGCACACGGTCATCACTTTCGAGTACAATGTGCCGTCGCTTGCCGAGTTCGAGGGCCGGATGCGGGACATCATGAAAAAATACCCCTACCTCGTCATTGAGCGGGATGGCCGCATCGAGGGCTACTCCTATGCCCACGCTTTTGTGGGACGTGCCGCCTACGACTGGGCCGCAGAGCTGACCATCTACCTCGACCACGATGCCAGGCGCGGCGGACTGGGCCGCGTCCTCTATGAGGCGCTGGCCGACCGGCTCAAGGCCATGGGTGTCCTCAACCTCTACGCCTGCATCGGCTACCCACAGGTGGAGGACGAATACCTCACCAAAAACAGCGCCCAGTTCCACGAACATCTGGGCTTCACGCTGGCCGGTACCTTCCACAACTGCGGCTATAAGTTCGGGCGCTGGTACGACATGATCTGGATGGAAAAGATCATCGGCGAGCACCGCCCCGACCAGCCGGACATCGTGCCGTATCAATATTGAGCCTATGCAAAAAAGCAGGTGCATCATGCGATGCATCTGCTTTTGCTTTACTGTTTATCCATCTGTTCTTTGTGGTATTGCAGCGTGTACAGCTGATAATACCGGCCATGTGCGGCGAGAAGCTGCTGGTGAGTCCCCTGCTCCAAGATCTTGCCGCGCGACAGCACGATGATGTTATCTGCGTGCTGGATGGTGGAGAGGCGGTGTGCCACGATGAGCATGGTGCCGACGCTGCGCATCTTTTCCAGCGAATCCTGAATCAGAAGCTCCGTCTCAGTGTCGATGTTGGCGGTAGCCTCGTCCAGGATCATGACGCTGGGCTTATGCAGGATGGTGCGGGCAAAGCTGAGCAGCTGGCGCTGGCCCGCTGAGAAGTTATTGCCGCGCTCCCGGACTTCTTCGTCGAGGCCGTGCTCGAGCTTGTTGATGAAGTGGTCGGCATTGACATACCGACAGACCTTCATGATTTCTTCGTCCGGAATGTTCTCCTCCCGCAGGACGATGTTGCTGCGGATAGTACCCGAGAAGAGGAAAACGTCCTGCAGCATCTGGCCGAAGTGACGGCGGAGGGAGGAGATCTTGATTTTGCGGATGTCGATGCCGTCGATCAAAATCTCGCCCTTCTGGAACTCGTAGTTGCGGCAGATGAGGGAGAGGATGGTGCTCTTGCCCGAGCCGGTAGATCCGACGAAGGCCACGGTCTGGCGGGGCTCCACATGGAAGGAAACGCCCTGCAGCACCCACTCGCCAGGGATGTAGCTGAACCAGACGTCCCGGAACTCGATGTCGCCCTTCACTTCGTCCAGCTCAACGGCATCGGGGGCGTCCACCATCTGGGGCTGGATGTCCATGATGGAGAAGACCTTCTCCGACGACGCCAGCGCCGACTGCAGCCAGTTGAACTGCTCGGCGAGGTTCTGGATGGGGGTGAAGAACTTGGAGATATACATATAAAAGGTGACGATGGTGCCGCTGGAAATGGTCTGCCCGAGGAAGGTAACATGGTTCAGGTGGCCCATGCCGCCAAGATAGAACAGGCAGAGGATCGAGCTGATATACAGCATATACACCAGCGGACGGAAGACGCCGAAGACAAAGATCTGCTCCTGCGTGGCCTTGGCGAGGGTCTGGCTCTTCTGGCGGAACTCCTCCATCTTCTCGTCCTCGCGGCCAAAGATCTGGGTGACTTTGATGCCGGAGAGATTCTCGGAGAGGTAGGTGTTGATGTCGGTGGTCGCGTCCTTGACCTTGCGGTAAGCGCGGCGAGAGAACTTGCGGAAGATGACCGTGAACAGGAGGATGAAGGGTACGAAGCAAAGCACCATCAGAGTCAGCTCGTAGTTCAGGAAGAGCATCGCCACCAGAATGCCCAAAATGACGAAGGCGTTCTTGGTGAGGTTGACGAAGAGGTTCGTAAACATCATCGAGATGGCGTTGGTGTCGTTGGTCACGCGGGTGACGAGCTTGCCCACCGGGATGTCGTTCAGCTGGCCGTGGGAGAGGCTTTCAATGTGGGTGAAAAGGTCTTCACGCAAATCGGAGATGATGCGCTGGCCCACACGCTGCAGAATGACGGCCTGCAAATAGGTGCTGGCCATCGAGAAGACCAGCACACCCGCGTACACGGCCACACTGACATAGAGGCTTTTCAGTTCGAAATCGCCCACCACAAGCTCTTCGATGTAGCCCACGATGAGGGGCGACGCGATGTCGTAGGAGATGGAGAAGAGGACGAGAAAGCCCACGACGACGAACTGCTTGAGGTAGGGTTTGGCGTAGCCGAAGAGGCGGCGCAGGATCTCGCCGTCGGCCATGCTGCGCTCGAAGCCCATAGCCGTTTTCTTGTCTTTGACGCAGGCGTAGGCGATGAGCAGCAGCACCGACACGGTGCCGATGACGCCGCCTACGAGAAGAAGCGGATTCAGACTCATCATGCGTTGCCACCTCCCACTTCGTCTTCAAGCTTCTGCAAATCGACCATCTTGTGGTACTCCGGGCAGGATGCATAGAGCCGGTCGTGGGGGCCGACGGCCTCCACTCTGCCGTCCTCGAGGAAGATGATCTTATCCAGTCCCTCCACCGTCGAGATGCGGTGCGCGATGAGCAGAGTCGTCTTGCCTGCACGGCTCTTTTTCAGGTTGTCGAGGATGATTTTTTCCGTCTTGGTATCCACCGCCGAAACCGAGTCGTCGAGGATCAGGATGGGCGCATCTTTCAGCAGGGCGCGGGCGATGGAGATGCGCTGCTTCTGACCGCCCGAGACGGTGACGCCGCGCTCGCCCAGGACAGTCTCGTAGCCATCCTTGAAGTCCACAATGTTATCCCGGACGTCAGCAAGGCTGGCTGCCCGTTCAATGTCCTCGGGGGTAGCATCGTCCACGCCAAAGGCGATGTTGTGGGCGATGGTATCCGAGAAGAGGAAGTTCTCCTGCGGGACATAGGCACATGCCTGCCGCACCGAGTGGATGGAGACGCCGTTGACGTCCTTCCCATCCACGAAAAGGGTTCCGTCGGGGACGTTATAAGTGCGCAGGAGCAAATCGACCAGCGCCGTCTTGCCTGCGCCGGTCTTGCCAACGATGCCCACGCTCTCGCCGGGCTGGATCGTGAAGGAGATGTTTTTCAGCACATCGAACTCGCCGTCCGGGTAGCGGAAGGTCAAATCGCGGAACTCAATGCCGCCCTTGGGGTTTTCGAGGTCCGGCACACCGACGCGGTCGGCCACATCAATGGGTGCGTCCAGCAGCTCGGTGATGCGGTTGAGGGAGGCTTTGCCACGGGAGGTCTTTTCGATGAGCATTGAGATCGCCATGATGGGCCAGACGATCGCCTCGAAATAGCCGATGTACTCCACCAGCTGGCCCGCATTAAAATCTCCCTTGTAGACAAGATAGCCGCCGTAGCCGAGGATGACGCAGATGACCGACTCCACAAAGAACGTCACCATTACTTCGAGCAATACCGAGATGCGGGTATACTCCACGTTGACCTCTTCGTTGTCTTTGTTGAGTTTGCGGAAAGCGATGAGCTCTTTGAGCTCCTTGACAAACGCCTTGATGACCGCGATGCCGGAGAAGTTCTCCTGCGCAAAGTCGGACAGGTCAGAGAACGCCTGCTGGCGCTTCTCCCACGTTTTGGTCATGGTCTTGCCCATCACGGTGCCGATGGCAAACATGAACGCTGCCGGGATGAGGGCCAGCATGGTCATACGTCTGTCCATGCACCACATCCGGTAGAGGGCCAGCAGACCCAGCACCAATGCGTCAAAGAACATCAGGATGCCGTCGCCGAAGCACTCCTGGATGGTGTCGAGGTCGTTGGTGTAGAGGCTCATGAGGTTGCCGACCTTGTTCACCTGATAGTACTGCTGGGACAGACGGCGGCTGTGGTCGAACATCTTCTCCCGCAGATCCGCCTGCACCCGGATGCTGGTGCCGAAGAAGCAGATGCGCCACAAAAAGCGCCCCACCACCATGAACAGCACGATCCATATCATGGGCAGGCAGATGTGCTGGAACAGCACCTCTTTCGTGAACGGCATCGTCTCGCCCCTCACCACCACCTGTCCAAGGTTGACGCCGTTGATGACCAGACGATAGAGCTGCGGCACAAGCAGCTGGATATAGTCCACCATCAGCAGCGCAAGGATGCCCAGCAGCAGCGCGGGCGCGTGGCGCAGGTAATAGCGGTTGATGTACTTGCCGAATATCACTGGTTTTCCCTCCTTTTCCTATAGCACAGAGGCGAGCCAACGCCCGCGGGCCGAACTCCCGCAAGCGGTCAGCCCGCCTCTGTTTGTTGCACGATAGTCTCAGTATACGGCCCGGAGCATCGAGTTGTCAACATTTGATGCAGTTTATGTTGAAAAAAGCCATCGTCGTGCATCTCTGCACAAACGATGGCTTCATGTTGGAGCGGCCGACGAGGCTCGAACTCGCTACCTCCACCTTGGCAAGGTGGCGCTCTACCAGATGAGCTACGGCCGCATATTGGAAACCCTGTTGGGTCTCCTGACTGGTGCCTCCGATCGGAATCGAACCAATGACACGGGGATTTTCAGTCCCCTGCTCTACCGACTGAGCTACAGAGGCATAGAGCCATTTCTGCTTGTGCAGAAATGGCAGCGACCCGGATCGGGCTCGAACCGACGACCCCCAGCGTGACAGGCTGGTGCTCTAACCAACTGAGCTACCGGGCCACATGGTGGAAGTTAACGGGCTCGAACCGCTGACCCTCTGCTTGTAAGGCAGATGCTCTCCCAGCTGAGCTAAACTTCCACAATAATGGAGCGGCCGACGAGGCTCGAACTCGCTACCTCCACCTTGGCAAGGTGGCGCTCTACCAGATGAGCTACGGCCGCAGATTCCATTGTGGCGCGCCGGGCGTTCCCGGCGACGTCGATTATTATACCGCAGCTTTCGCCTCTTGTCAACTACAAATTTGCATTTTTTGAAAAAAGGGACGTTTCCGTCCCCCTACTGCGTACAAAGCTGCGGAAGCGTTCAAGTATGTCACAGCTGACGCGAAGAAAATTTAATTGCTTTCCTTTCTTAATATCGTTATAATTAAGATTGTCAAATCGTTGCTGAACTTTCGCGCCTGCCGCTTCGGGCTGCTGCACCGAGGAACAGGCGTGTTTTCATGCAGGGGAGAATATAGGAATAAGGAGCAAACGCAATGTACAAGATCACGGAAAAGGTGGCGCTGAACCCCACCATTACAAAGATGGTCATTGAAGCCCCGCTCATTGCCAAAAAGGCAAAGCCCGGCCAGTTTATCATAGTGCGCCCGTTTGAAGACAGCGAGCGCATCCCCCTCACCGTCGCAGGCTATGACCGCGAGAAGGGCACTGTGGACATCATCTTCCAGATCGTTGGCGGCACCACCATGGAGCTGAACAGCCTCGAAGTGGGTCAGAGCGTCCACGACTTCGTCGGCCCGCTGGGCCGCGCTACCGAGGTGGAAGGCCTGAAGAAGGTCTGTGTCGTCGGCGGCGGCGTGGGCTGCGCCATTGCGCTGCCCATCGCCCGTGAACTCCACGAGCAGGGCTGCGTCGTCCACAGCGTGGTCGGCTTCCGCAGCAAGGACCTGCTCATCCTCGAGGACGAGTTCAAGGCCTGCAGCGACGAGCTGCGGATCATGACCGACGATGGCAGCTACGGCACCAAGGGCGTCGTCACCGCCGCCCTCGACGAGCTGGTGGCTGCCGGCAACCAGTACGACCTGGTCATCACCATCGGTCCGCTCATCATGATGAAGTTCGTGGTCAAGACCTGCCAGAAGCACGGCCTCAAGAGCATCGTCTCCATGAACCCCATCATGATCGACGGCACCGGCATGTGCGGCGGCTGCCGCCTGACCGTGGGCGGCGAGACCAAGTTCGCCTGCGTGGATGGCCCCGACTTCGACGGCGACCTCGTGGATTTTGACGAGGCAATGGCCCGAGGCACCATGTACCGCCCCTTTGAGGCTCACGCCCGGGAGGCTGCCTGCAACCTGTTCAAGACTCAGGAGGGAATGTAAAATGGCTTTCAATATGGACCCCAAAAAGTGTCCCATGCCCACCCAGGACCCCAACGTCCGCAACAAGAATTTTGAGGAAGTGGCTCTGGGCTACACCGCCGAGATGGCCGTGAACGAGGCCAAGCGCTGCATCCACTGCAAGAATAAGCCCTGCCAGACCGGCTGCCCCGTCGGCATCGACATCCCCGAGTTCATCGGCCATGTGGCCGAGGGTGACTTCGAAGCCGCCTATCAGGTCATCAATCGTTCCTCTTCCCTGCCCGCCGTCTGCGGCCGCGTCTGCCCGCAGGAGAGCCAGTGCGAGGGCAAGTGTACCCGCGGCATCAAGAACGAGCCCGTTGGCATTGGCCGTCTGGAGCGCTTCGTGGCCGACTGGCACCGTGAAAATATCCACACCGCCCCCGTCGTGCCTGAGTCCAACGGCCACAAGGTCGCCATCATCGGCGCAGGCCCTGCCGGCCTGACCGCCGCAGGCGACCTCGCCAAGCTGGGCTATAAGGTCACAGTCTACGAGGCCCTGCACGTCGCAGGCGGCGTGCTGATGTACGGCATCCCCGAGTTCCGTCTGCCCAAGGCCATCGTCCAGCAGGAGATCGACGGCCTCAAGAAGATGGGCGTCGATTTCGAGTGCAATATGGTCATCGGCAAGGTGCTCACCATCGACGAGCTGATGGGTGAGTACGGTTATGAGGCCGTCTTCGTGGGTTCCGGTGCCGGCCTGCCCCGCTTCATGGGCATCCCGGGCGAGAGCCTGAAGGGCGTCTACTCCGCCAACGAGTTTCTCACCCGCTCCAACCTGATGAAGGCTTATCTGCCCACCAGCAAGACCCCCATCCGCACCGGCAAGAAGGTCGCCGTCGTCGGCGGCGGCAACGTGGCAATGGACGCTGCCCGCAGCGCCCTGCGTCTGGGCGCTGAGACGGTCTACATCGTCTACCGCCGCGGCATGGCTGAGCTGCCTGCCCGTAAGGAAGAGGTCGAGCACGCCGAGGAAGAGGGCATTATCTTCAAGACCCTCTGCAACCCCGTGGAGATCCTGCCCGATGAGAACGGCTTCGTCAAGGCCATCACCTGCATCGAGATGGAGCTGGGTGAGCCGGATGCTTCCGGCCGCCGCCGCCCCATCGAAAAGAAGGGCAGCGAGTTCACGATGGACGTGGACACCGTCATCATGAGCCTGGGTACCAGCCCCAACCCCCTCATCCGCTCCACCACGCCGGGCCTCGAGACCAACAAGCACGGCTGCATCGTCACCGAGGGCGACGAGGGCAAGACCAGCCGCGAGGGCGTGTACGCCGGCGGTGACGCCGTCACCGGTGCTGCTACCGTCATCAAGGCCATGGGCGCAGGCAAGGCTGCCGCCAAGGCCATCGACGAGTACATCCAGAACAAGTAAACGATACATATAGCAAAAGCAGGTCATCCCGCCGGGATGGCCTGCTTTTTGTTATCGGTAAAGATTTGCCGCCTCCGCGTTTTCCAGCATCAGCAAGCGTATCTTCTTTTCGATGCCGCCCGCGTAGCCGGTCAGGCTGCCGTCGCTGCCCACCACCCGATGGCAGGGTACGATGATGGAAACAGGGTTATGCCCCACCGCGCCGCCCACAGCCTGCGCGGAGACGCGTTTTCCGCCGTTTATCTCCGCCAGCTGTTTTGCCAGTACGCCGTAAGTCCTGGTCTGTCCGTAGGGGATCTGCAGCAGCAGCGCCCACACCGCCTGTCGGAAATCGGAGCCGATAAGATGGAGTTTCGGAGTAAAGTCCGGCTCCCGGCCTGAAAAATAGACGTCCAGCCAGCGGCAGGCGTCTCCCAGCACTGGCATTGTCCCCTCTTCATTCTCTGGAGGAAGCTTCGCCGCAAAATACTTCTGTGCCTCGAACCATACTCCGGTCATCCCTTCTTCGTCTGCTGCCAGCAGTATCTTTCCCAGCGGCGAATCGTAATGCATCGTATAGGTCATGACGGTTCACCCCTTCCTTTTCGGCTTTTGGGTCGGCGCGTAGTCCTTGAGGCCCGGCACCGCGCCGCCTGCCGCCGCCCAGAGGTAGAGGCTGGCCACGCTGCAACAGGGACTGAACCGACGGCGGTACTTTTCGAACAGTTTCCGGTCAATTTTTCGGTGGTGGTACACCATCCGCAGCCCACGCTGGATGGCAAGGTCGTCGTAGCTGAACACGTCGGGCCGCTGCATACAGAAGAGCAATATCATCTCTGCCGTCCAGACACCGACGCCTTTCAGGCCGCTCAGCTCCCGGATGGCCTCATCGTCCGGCCTCTGCCGGATACCCTCGAGGTCAAATTCTCCGCTCTCGATTTTCCGGGCAAAGTCCGTAATGTATTCAGCCTTTCGGAAAGTCATACCGAAGCTCTGCAGCTTCTCAACCCCGGCTCCGAGGACGGCAGCTGCATCCACCACGCCGAACTCGTCCCGCATCCGCTTCCAGATGGTCGCCTGCGCTTTCGTGGAGATCTGCTGGCCGACGATGTGGTGTACCACCGCCGAAAAGAGGTCGGTATCCACTTCCCTCTCGATGTGTCCCACCTGTGCGATGACCGCCGCCATCCGCTCGTCTCTTGCGCTCAGATACGCCGTTTCCGCTTCGCCGTATTGGAAATACATACGGACCCTCCTTTGCGTTACAACTTTTTGTTTGAACGCGGGTTGTTACATTGATTATAGCAAAAAATATGTGTATCTGCAATACAAAAAAACGCCCACCGCACAGCATTATACCGTACAGCGGGCGAGTTATCTTTCCGCAGAGAGGAATGGGATGTGGTACAAGTATAGAAAAATCAGCCAAAAGAGGCACGTGTTCAAGATAAGGATCCGCCGAGAATGCAGCTCCCCGCATGAAAGACCTGAGATCAAGCGCCGTGCGTGGCGCTGTTACGCTTTTCGGCCAGCGTCCTGAGCAGGACACTCACCACAGCAAAGCCGATAGCCATACCGAAGATAGCGCGGATAGTAGAGAGAAAACAGAGCTTGGCATTGAGCATATCGCCCGAGAAGACATAGAGCATCGTGTAATAGAGGCTGCCACCGGGAATCATGGGCACAGTGGCGGGCATCTGGAGCACGACGGTGGGAACCTTGATGCGCCGGGCCAGAACTGCGGCCATTAGGCTGCAGAACATGGCCGACGCCATGTTGCCTGCAAAGTCCCCGGCCAGCGCATTCACTGCCAGATAGACGGCCCACGACAAGCCAGCGTTGAGGGCGATGAGCGCCATGTACTTTTTGCGCACGCCGAAGACAATGGAGAAGCCGAGGCCTCCCAGCGCACCAGCTAATATCTGCCCCATCACAGCACCCCCTCTGCAAGGACGGTCGCAAGCAGGAAGCCGCCCGCAATGCTGGCCGCAATGAGCAGGGATTCCACAAACCGAAACAGACCTGTGATGCTCTCGCCCAGCAGCATATCCCGCATTGCGTAGGTAATGGGGATGCCAGGAATGGTCAGCATGATGCATCCGATGAGAATTTTGTCCAGATCGACACCGATGCCCACCCGGACGAGGACGCACCCCAGAAAGCCCGTCACGATGGAACAGACCAGATAAAACAGCAACTGGTTCTCCTTTTTGTAGATGCCTTTCCGATCCATCCAGTTGATGAAACAGGCGAGGATGATAGTCGCCGGGACATCGGCCAGTTTACCGCCGAAGAAGACGGTGAAGCTTCCCGCCGCCAGCATCGCACCGACGTAGCTGATCCACGCCGCCTCCGACTTCGGGTACTTGATAGCCTCCACACGGGCAGTGATGTCCTGCGGCGGAGGGCAGGTGGCGCAAATCTCACGGGAGAGGGCATTCAACTGTTCTACCCGGTCGAGGTTGGTGGCATAGCCTCCGGCGATGCGCCGGGCCTTGACGATCTCGTCGCCGTCCGGCGTGCGTGCCGTGACCTCAATAAGGGAGGTAATGGTAAACACGCCCACCTTATGCATCCCATAGGCGTGGAGGATGCGGGTAATGGTGTCCTCCACCCGCGTCACCTCGCCGCCTGCTAGAAGCAGGGCTTTTCCCATATCAAGGCTGGCATCGACCAGCTGTTCTTCCAGTGTTCTCATCTTGTGTACTCTTTCGTGTGTTACTTGTTGTGGCTACTTCTATCAGCTATTATAAATGTTCATATCCCCCTTGTCCAGTTGACGAGCGATGAGCATAGTGCCACTACGAGCTTCTCGATCCGCCCCCGACGCGCATCTGCTACCTTATCTCCAGCGCATTCCCCGACCATCTAAACGCCCTCGCCATCCGACATTTTAAGGCGGAGGCATATGCCTACTCAAAGGAGAATGGCCTTCTGCCATCGGGTGTGTGAGAAGGATATGAATATGCGAAAAAGGGCTGTTGCAAAATAGTTCCTCGAAAAATATTGCACAAAACCCGGAACCTTTTCAGAGTCAAAACGGCTCAAAAAGGGTTCCGGGTTTCTATTGCTGTGCATTAAAAAGTTGAATTGCTATAATTCTGCACTATTTCTTGATGAATAATCGCCCGATCGTATCAAAGCAGTATCACAGAGCCTTTCAGCTCTCAAAATATTGCATTGCATCAATGCTTTTCAGGGTTTACAGATCACTCGAGCTCGATCGTGGCCGGCGGCTTACCGGTGCAATCGTAGAACACGCGGTTGACGTGCTTGACCTCATTGACGATGCGGCTGGTGACAGTACCCAGCACGTCCCAGGGCATATTGTAGCTCTCGGCGGTCATGAAGTCAGTGGTAGTGACAGCGCGCAGGGCCACGGCGTAGTCGTAGGTGCGCTCGTCGCCCATAACGCCGACGCTGTGCATATTGGTCAGAGCGGCGTAATACTGGCTGATCTCCTTATCAAGGCCGGCCTTGGCGATCTCCTCACGCCAGATGGCGTCGGCGTCCTGCACGATAGCGACCTTCTCGGGGGTCACTTCGCCGATGATGCGGATGCCCAGACCGGGGCCGGGGAAGGGCTGGCGGCTGACCAGATACTCGGGCAGACCCAGCTCACGGCCAGCCTGACGGACTTCGTCCTTGAACAGGTTGCGCAGAGGCTCGACCAGCTCCTTGAAGTCCACGGTGTCAGGCAGGCCGCCGACATTGTGGTGGCTCTTGATGACGGTGGACTCACCGCCCAGACCGCTCTCGACGACATCGGGGTAAATGGTACCCTGTGCGAGGAAATCGACCTTACCGATCTGCTTTGCCTGTTCCTCAAAGACGCGGATGAACTCCTCGCCGATGATCTTGCGCTTGCGCTCCGGCTCGGCGACACCGGCCAGCTTTGCAAAGTAGCGGTCACGGGCGTCCACGCAGATGAAGTTGATGTCAAAGCCGTTGGCGTTGCCGGGGCCGAAGACAGCGCAGACCTCTTCCTTCTCGTTCTTGCGCAGCAGGCCGTGGTCTACGAACACGCAGGTCAGCTGCTTGCCGATGGCCTTGGCCAGCATGGCAGCCAGCACGGAGGAATCGACGCCGCCGGACAGGGCGCAGAGCACCTTGCCGCTGCCGATGCGCTTCCGCAGGGCCTCGACGTTGTTTTCCACGAAGGAGTCCATTTTCCAGTCGCCGGTGCAGCCGCAGACGTTGTACACGAAGTTGTGCAGCATCTTCTTGCCCTCAGCGGTGTGGAGCACCTCGGGGTGGAACTGAACGGCGTACAGCCCCTTTTCCTCGTTCTCAGCTGCGGCCACCGGGCAGTTGACGGTGTGGGCAGTGATCTTGAAACCGGGCGCAGCCTGCTCAATATAGTCGTTGTGGCTCATCCAGCAGACGGTGGAGGGCTGCACATCGGTGAACATCTTGCTGCTGTTGTCCACAAAGACCTCGGTCTTGCCGTACTCGCGCTCCGGGGCGCGGCAGACGTGGCCACCCAACAGGTGCATCATGAGCTGACTGCCGTAGCAGATGCCCAGCACAGGCACGCCCCAGCTGAAGATCTCGGGGTCAATGGTGGGCGAATCCTCCAGATAGACGCTGTTGGGGCCTCCGGTGAAGATGATGCCCTTGGGGTTCTTCGCCTTGATGACGGACAGGTCCGTCTTATAGGAATAGATCTCACAGTAGACATTATTCTCGCGGACGCGGCGCGCGATGAGCTGATTGTACTGGCCGCCAAAGTCCAGCACGATCACGGTTTCATGCTGCATGATGTTCTCCTCTCTATATATCACTGGTGTGCTTCTTATAGCTAAGATTTAGTATAGCACATTTCACAACCAAAAGCGACATCTTTTGTGTATTTTTCTGTTTTGTTTTTCGTTTTAAATTGTAAACCCCTTCGCAAATCCAAAGTTGACGCAGCGTTTGCAGTCTGCCATACTGGGAGTATGGCCGCTTTGGGCCAGAATGTATAGGAGGAACAATTCTTATGAGTCAGAACACCCAGGCCGCTGCGGCCACCAAGTCCAAGTTCTCTGTGCGGGACATCTGCTATGCAGGTCTGTTCGCCGCCGTCATCGCCGTCATGGCCCAGCTCTCCATCCCGATGCCTTTGGGCGTCCCCATGACCATGCAGACCTTCGCCATCACGCTGGCTGCTGTGGTGCTGGGTTCCAAGCTTTCCGCCATCGCTACGCTGGTCTATCTGGCGCTGGGTGCCGTAGGCGTGCCGGTGCTGGCCAACTTCTCCGGAGGTTTCGATAAGTTCGTCGGCCCCACCGGCGGCTTCCTCATCTCTTTCCCCCTGATGGCCTACATCATCGGCCTCGGCGTGGAGCACCGTGACGCTTTCAAGGGTGCTTTCGTCACCGCTGTCATCGTCGGCACGGTGGTCAACTATGTGGTGGGCGTTGCAATGTTCGTGGTCGTCGCCCACAGCACCGTCGCCGTGGGTATCACCGCCTGCGTCCTGCCCTTCATCCCCACTGCCATCATCAAGGCAGTTCTGGCCTGCATCATCGGCCTGAATCTGCGGAAGCGCATTCCGGGGCTGAAAGCATGAGCATCGTACTCCGTCCCCATCATCTGCTCTGCACGCAGGGCTATTCCGGCAAAGGCTATGACAACGATTTCGTGGCCCACATGACCGACGTGGTGCATCAGCTGCGGGATGTTCCCGGCACCACCATCCACCTCACCTTCTCCACGGATACACTCTGTTCCTGCTGCCCCAACAAGCTGGGGACTGACCTCTGCGACACGCAGGAAAAGGTCAAGCGCTATGATGCAAAGACGGTGGAATACTTCGGCCTCGAGGAAAAGGATTACGTCTACCAGGACCTCATTCGCGAGATCGACGCCAAGGCCACGCCGGAGATCCTCGCCGACATCTGCCGCGACTGCTGCTGGTTCCCCATCAGCGCCTGCTGCAAGAATATCTGCGAAGGCCGGTATGTGAAATAAAGCGATAAAAAATACGGGATGCTGTAAAATGCAGCATCCCGTATTTTTGTTTTATCAGGCGATGAACTTATCGTACAGGCCGAACACGAAGATGAACAGGACGATGAGGGGCAGACCATAGGTCAGGTAGCCGCGCATCCAGTCGTGCATCTTGAGGCCTTTGCCGGTGTTGACTTCCTTCTTGTAGTTGTCCCAGCCCCAGCCGTAGCGGGTGACGCAGAACAGCAGGTAGACGAGGGAGCCCAGCGGCAGGAAGAGGTTGCTGACGAGGAAATCCTCCACATCCAGCACCGCACCGCCGAAGATGGCGAAGCCGTCCCAGGCCCAGACGTTGTAGCCCAGCACACAGGGCAGAGAGAGGGCGATGATGAGGAAGAAGTTGACAAGGCTGGACTTCTGACGGTTCCAGCCGGTCAGCTCCATGCCGCAGCAGATGATGTTCTCGAAGACGGCCAGCACGGTGGAAAGCGCCGCAAAGGCCATGAACAGGAAGAATAGGCTACCCCACAGACGGCCCATCGCCATATTTGCGAAGATGTTGGGCAGGGTGATGAAGATGAGGCTGGGGCCGCTGGTCTGGTCCACACCGTAAGTGAAGCAGGCCGGGAAGATGATGAGGCCGGCGGTGATGGCGACGAAGGTATCCAGCACCACAACGCGGACGCTCTCGCCCAGCAGGGCGTGCTCTTTGCCGATGTAGCTGCCGAAGATGGCCATTGCACCGATGCCGAGGCTCAGGGTGAAGAACGCCTGATTCATGGCCCCCACCAGGGTGTTGACGATGCCCACTTCCTTCATCCGCTCAAAGTCGGGTACGAGGAAGAAGGTCAGGCCCTCCTTTGCGCCGGGCATGAACATGCTGTTGACTGCCAGCACCACCATGATGACCAGCAGGGCGATCATCATGACTTTCGTAACTTTCTCGAGGCCGTTCTGCAGGCCGCGGGCGCAGACGAAGATGCCGATGGCCACAACGACCACCATCCAGAAGCCCATGGTCAGCGGGCTTGCCAGCATATCGGTGAACTTACCGGCCACCTGGTCGGTGTCAAGGCCCACCAGCTTACCGGCAGCGGTCATGTAGAAGTAGTGGAGCATCCAGCCGGCCACCGTGGTGTAGAACATCATCAGCAGGTAGCAGCCGATGAGAGTGAAGTAGCCGTGGATGTGCCACTTCTGACCGGGCTTTTCGAGGGCCTGATAGGCGCGCACCGGGCTCTTGTGGCTGGCACGGCCCACGGCGAACTCCATGGTCATGATGGGCAGACCCAGAATGACGAGGAACAGCAGGTAGAACAGCACAAAAGCGCCGCCGCCGCCCTGACCTGCCATGTAAGGGAACTTCCACACATTTCCGATGCCGATCGCGCAGCCAGCGGAAAGGAGGATGAACCCAAGTCTCGATTTGAGTTTTTCGCGTTCCATTGATTGTCTCCTTTATTGCACCTTGCAAAAATCTGCGCCCGTCGTTTCGTCCACGACGGGCGCACAGTATATTGATTATATCACAGGTTACGGCAAATCTCCCAGAAGTCTCGCTTGAATCTTTTTCATGTTTTTCTTGGGAGAGTTTACTGTATTTTCATGTTTTGAGCAGTTCCGACTGCATTTCGTCCAGCTGCTCGTAGCTGTAAAGGCGGTTGAGGGCTTCCACCAGCTCTTTTTTCGAGAGCCGGGGCGGCAGGCCGAGAGCGCAGAGCAGCTTTGTTTTCCGCTCAGCCGAGCCCGCCGTACCCGAAAGCCCCCACTCATAGAGGTCGGTATAAGTAATTTGCCGTCCCTCCGGCTTTGCAGGGGCAATGCCAGCTTCTTCGCCCAGAGCGTCCCGGAGCGCCTGCAAAACGAGGGCATCGTCCACGCCCTCGACCCCCAGAAGCCCCTCTTTGCCGGGCTGAGCCTTCCGCTTTTCCTTGCCGTGGATGGCCGGAACGTAGGCTTGCACCACGTTCTTCTCCCCCACCAGATTTGTGATGTAGGTGCGGATGCGGAAGCCCGCCGCGTCGGAGTCCGTCAGGAGGATAAGGCCGTTTTTGTGGGCCAGCTGTTTGAAGAGCTGCTGACGCTTCTTATCCTTATAGATGCCGAAGCCGTCCGTCAGCAGGATCATGGCGTCGGTCAGGTGGGAGAGACGGGCCGCATCGTATTTGCCCTCCACGATGAGCACACGGTCGGTGTGCAGCAGTTCCAGTTTCTCACTCATCTTCTTCCTCCCGCCATCGCCAGACGGCAGAGCGCCGTTTCCAGCAAGGTCTGCGCGCTCACGGGCTGGCTTTTCAGACTCTTGTCCAGCTCAAGCAAAATCTGCATACAGGCTTCCAGCTGGGGCAGCGTGTAGTGGCTGGCTGTCTCGGCAGAACGCTTGAGCCGGTAGTCGCTGCCCTTGTAGCCGAAATCCTTGAACACGGTGCTGTAGCTCTTCCGCTTGGCTGCGCCCAGTTTGACCCGATAGAGGTCCACATAGCTGCCGATCATGGCCGCCGTGATGGGGATGGGCTCCTGCTGCAGGCGGAGAAGCGTTTGCAGCTTTTTGCAGGCGCCGGTGGCGTTTTTCGCCGTTATCATCCGTATCATCTCGAAGACGTCGGCCTCGAGGCTCACAGTCCCCATCTCGGCCACCATGGCCGTGGTCACGGTCTGGTAGCCGGAGAGGGCGCAGAGCTTGTCCACCTCGTTCTCGAGAAGGAACGGGTCTTCGCCGCAGCGTTCCAGCAGGGCCGTCGCCGTACCCTCGGAGAGGGTGGTGTCCTGCGCCCTGGCGCGGTCCATCACCATGACCTTCAGCTCGTAGGGCTTGGGCTTGGCCAGCTCTTCGGCAAAGCCGACCTTAGTACACTGGGCGATGAGCTTCTGCGCCCGCTTGCCCAGCTTGAGCTTATTGCGCTCCATCTCGAACACGCTGCCCAGCACCACCACGGCATTCTCGAGGCTGGCCAGCGTGGCGCACAGCTCGTCGAGGTCTTTGTCGCTGTAGGCGGCGGGGTCCACCTCGGGCAGAAGCACCACGCGCCGCGTCCCGAAGAAGGAGATGGTGCCTGCCGCCATGATGAGCTGCTCGATTTCGGGCGCAGCACCGTCCAGAACGGTCGTCTCTTCGTCCTCACCCTCGGCCAGAAGCTTTGCCGCCCGGGCCACAGCCTGCCGGACAAGATAGCGCTCGCTGGAATAAAAATAGTAAACCGGACAGCCTCCCTGGGCCAGCTGCCGGAGTTTCGTTTCCGTTGCCAAATGATCGGCTCCTTTGTATTTGGATTATTTTATTTTATCATACTCTGCCCGCTTTGAAAAGCGCTCCCCCCCTCGAGACGGAGGCGCAGCCGCGAGACAGGCTCTGCGTCCTCTTCCATCCAACGGTATTTGCTGCTCAGGGTCAGGCAGTCGGTGTACCGGATATTGTCCGGCCTTGCCATCGAGGCCAGCAGCCACTCGGCCCGGATGGGCTTCGCAGGCCGGACGGTGCCGCTGAGGGTGATGAACCTCTGCCCGCCGACACGCATCCGCAGAATGCAGCCCTGCCGGGTGCGGAAAAGTTCCAAGTCCACTTTGCCGCAGGAAGCACGGCGGGTGGTATTCTCGGCCAGAGCAGCGGCATTGATGCGCTTTTGGGCTTCGATACGGCAGGGTTCTTCCGGCTGCATCCGCAGGTCAACCAGAAGTTCCACCGTCCTCACGCCCCGCTTTTCCAGCTGATTTTCCACCGCCCGCTGGGTGATGCTGCTGCCCCGGAAGAGGACGACTGCCTTCTCCCTCTGGGTGATGACGACGGCAGGCGCAGCCCGGGTCCCCACCAGCTCGATATTCACCACGTTCCAGCTCAGAGCCGTTTCCAGCCCGATAGCCAGCGCCGCCAGCAGAATGACCGTCGGCAGAGCTACCCGGAGTCGGATGTGCCGCCGCATTGCCATTACGCAGAGCAGGATCAGCGCAAGACACACCAGTGCGGCATAGGTCCCATCAAACCAGAGGGACGCTCCCGGCAGAACGGACACCCGGAAAGCCCACTCGTTCATCAGCCATGCCAGCCCTTCGGCACAGAAGGCCACCGGGCGGCGGATGATCTCAAACAAAGGCAAGCCCTCCGCGGCCAGACCCAGCAGAGCTGCACCGAGGCCGAAGCTCAGCATCGGCCCCACCAGCCAGAGGACGGCCACGCCCGACGCCACAGCCCAGACCGTCGTGCTCATCCCCCGCAGCACCAGCACCGGGAAGGTCGCCGCCGAGGCACAGAGGGAGACGCAGAGCGAGTCCCACACGCCGCCCGCAAAGCGCCGGAAGACGAGCACTGCGCGGGATGGTTTCTCCCGGCGGCTTTTCCGTTTCTTCTTTCTGTCGTAATAGCGCTCCCGCCCACGCCCTGCGCACTCAGCACCGGCCAGTGTTCCCATCACTGCCACAAACGACAGCTCGAAGCCCACGTCATAGACCGCATACCCGTTGCCCAGACACATAAGGACGCCTGCCGCGCCCAGCGAGGTGAGCGTATCCGCCGGGCCTCCCACCCAGACGCCGAGGGAGCTGACCCAGACCGCCACCGCCGCCCGGAGGACAGAGGGCGTCGCGCCGGTGATGCCCACCAGCAGAAGGGCCGTTCCGGCCCGGAGCAGCGACCTCGCCCGCCGGTAAGCCCGGCTCCGCTCCCGCTCCTTGTGGGGCAGAGCATCCAGCAGGCCGCAGAAGATGGTAACGTGGAGGCCGCTCACCACCAGCACATGGGAAAGCCCCGCGCCCCGGTAGGCACTGCGAAGAGTCGAAGTCAGATGGCTCCGGTCGCCCACCACCATCGCGGCCAGAACGCCGCCGGTGTTTTCGGCCATGCCTTTTCGCAGGGCGCGGCTCAGCGCCGCCTGGAGCCGAGCCGTCCTGGCGCGGAAGCTCTCGCTCTGCCCAAGACGAAGCATCCCGGACAGATATTCCGCGCTGAGGACAATGCCGTCGGCGTAGTCGTCCAGACGCTGGGTAGCGTCCGGCACATCCAGCGAAAAGCGGCCCCGGATGCGGCCTCCGGCCTCACATTTGGGCAGACTGGCGCACTCCACCCGGAAGTGGACAGCTTTCCCGTCCACTTTTTCCACCATTAGCACGGCGCTCACCCGGCCCGCCGTGTAAGCGCGGCCTGTGCTCTCCACTTCGGCGGTGAGGGTCACGTCTCTCCCGGCGTAAGCGTCCTGTATCTTTGCCAGCCGTGCGCCGGTCATCTCCATGATGCCGACGCCCAGCACTGCGCCCAACAACAGACAGACCGCATACCCTCTCGCGGCCCCGCCTTTCCACCAGACCGGTAGGCAGAAGACAACAAAAATTGCCGCAGACAGCAGCAAAAGCCCCATCTGCGGCAAAAATGAGCATAACGCTAACACACCCAGCGCACTCAGGCAGAACGCGCAGAGCGGGCGTCGCATATCGGTTTAGTGGAGGAACAGAGGCAGCGGCTCGAGGAAGATGATGTCCTTGCGCTGGGCAGCATCACCCTCGGCCAGAACGGCGGCCTGACCCACGATGGTACACTGGGTCTGCTCGGCCAGCTCGTCCAGAGCCTTGAGAGAGCCGCCGGTGGAGATGACATCATCCACGACCAGCACCCGCTTGCCGCTCATCTTGTCCAGTTCCTTGCGGTCGATGACCAGCTTCTGCTTGCCAGCAGTGGTGATGGACTGGTCCTCGACGACAACAGGGTCGGGCATATACAGCTTGACGCCCTTGCGTGCGCAGACGTAGGGCTTGCCGCTCTGGCGGCTCATCTCATGAGCCAGCGGGATGCCCTTGGCCTCAGCGGTCAGCAGGATGTCAAAATCCGGGCATTTCTTGAGCAGCTCAGCGGCAGCAGCCACCGTCAGCTCGGCGTCGCCCAGCATGATGAAGGCCGCAATGTCCATGTGGTCGTTCACCTTGCAGATGGTCAGCTCACGGGTCAGGCCCGCGACATTCAGCGTATAAGTCTTAGCCATATTCAACGATCTCCCTTACTTTTTCGGAATCAGACAGGCAGCTTCTCGCCGCCCAGAACATGGAAGTGCAGATGCTTGACGGTCTGGCCGGCGTCCTCGCCCACATTGGAGATGACGCGGTAGCCGTTGTCGAGGCCCTGCTCCTTGGCGAGCTTTGCGATGACCGCAAAGACATGGCCCAGCAGAGCGCCGTCTTCCTCGGTCAGCGCAGCGGCCGAGGGGATGTGCTTTTTGGGGATGACTAGGAAATGCACCTTGGCCTGCGGGGCGATGTCATAGAATGCCACCACCTGCTCGTCCTCATAGAGCTTCTTCGAGGGGATGTCCCCCGCTGCAATTTTGCAAAACAGACAATCTTCCATGGGAATCGCTCCTTCCAATATTTTCAATGAGTCAACCTCTCAGTCTCGCATTCGCTCGACAGCTCCCCTACCGAGGGGAGCCTCTGGCGAAAAGGCAAGGCTTTCCGGAATGCCAAAGCCTCCCCTCGATAGGAGCAACAACGACGACCGCCGCCAGTGGCGGAAACAGGGAGTCGCTGTTGGGGCCGCGGCCAGCAAGACGCAAGCAAAGCGCTGCGGATGCTGGGTGCTGCAACCCGGGCAGTGGCATCGCGCAGCGATGACGGAGAGGTTATTCCTTAGCCCAGCTGCTTCTCCACGATGCTCTTGACAGCGGCCAGAGCCTCGTCGATCTTGGTCTCATCCTTCAGACCAGCCATAGCGAAGTCGGGCTTGCCGCCGCCCTTGCCGCCTGCGATGGCAGAGATCTCCTTGACGAGATTGCCGGCCTTCAGACCCTTTGCCTGAGCGTCCTTGGTCACGGTAACGGCCATGGTGATCTTGTCGTCAGACTTGCCCACCAGAACAGCCACAGCAGCAGCTTTGGCATTGTCACGGATGGTGTCGCACATGCCGCGCAGGGTGTCGCCGGAGGTACCGGTGAAGTAAGCGGAAGCGATCTTGACGTCGCCGACGGTCTCAGCGTTGTCAAACAGGCTGGTGACCTTGGAAGCAGCGACCTTTGCCTTGATGTCCTCCAGCTCCTTGCTCATGGCCTTGTTCTCAGCCATGACAGCCTCCGCACGAGCGGGCAGAGCGGCGACGTTGTTTGCCTTCAGGGTGTTAGCCACAGTGTGCAGCATCGCTTCCTGCATATTGGCACGAATCAGCAGATTGCGGCCGGTGACAGCCTCGATACGGCGGATACCAGCAGCAACAGAGGACTCGCTGACGATCTTGAAGCCGCCGATCTGAGCGGTGTTCTTGACGTGGGTGCCGCCGCAGAACTCGGTGGACCAGCCCTCAATATCAACAACACGGACGACCTTGCCGTACTTCTCGCCGAACAGAGCCATAGCGCCCAGCTTCTTGGCCTCTTCGATGGGCATCTCCTTGACGGTGACGTTCATCGACTCGAAGATCTTGTCGTTGACGATCTTCTGCACACGGATCAGCTCCTCGGGAGTGACAGCGCTGAAGTGGGTGAAGTCGAAGTGGGTGATGGAAGCGTCCTGATAGGAGCCTGCCTGATGGACGTGGTCACCCAGGACCTCGCGCAGAGCTGCCTGCAACAGGTGGGTAGCGGTGTGGTTGCGGGCGATGGCCATGCGGTATTCCTTATCCACGCGGGCGGTCAGATGGTCGCCGACATGGACAATGCCGCTCTCGAGGGTGCAGGTGTGGACATAGTAGCCCTTGGGGGTCTTCTTGACGTCCTGCACGCGCAGCACGCACTCAGCGCCGGTGATGACGCCGTGGTCTGCGGCCTGACCGCCCATCTCAGCGTAGAACGGGGTCTTATCGAGAACGACCAGCACGCCTTCCTTGGCCTGCTCGTCGGTGGCGATGGCGTCGGTCAGAGCCTCCTCGTCGCTCAGAGCCACAACGACGCTGTCGCTCTTGAGGCTGTCGTAGCCGACGAACTCGGTGGGTTCAGCGGTCAGAGTGCCGAACAGGTCTTCGCTCCAGCCGGAGATGTTCTTCTTGAGACGCTCTGCACGGGCGCGCTCCTTCTGCTTGGTCATCTCGGCGTGGAAGCCTTCCTCGTCGATCTCGATGCCCTGCTCCGCAGCGATCTCCTTGGTCAGGTCGAGGGGGAAGCCGAAGGTATCGTTCAGCTTGAAGACGTCCAGACCCTTCAGCAGGTGCTCGTGAGCCTTTTCCAGACCGTCGATCATGTTGTTCAGGATGTTCATGCCGGCGTCGATGGTGCGGGCAAAGTTTGCCTCCTCGGTGCCGATGACCTTCTTGATATAGGCGTCGTGCTCACGCAGCTCGGGGTAAGCGGACTCGCTGGACTGGATGACCGTCTCCACCAGCTCTACGAGGAAGGGACGGCTGATGCCCAGCATACGGCCATGGCGGGCAGCGCGGCGGAGCAGACGGCGCAGCACGTAGCCGCGGCCCTCGTTGGAGGGCAGGATGCCGTCAGACACCATGAAGGTGCAGCTGCGGATGTGGTCGGTGATGACGCGGATGGAGATGTCCTCCCTGGGGTCAGCACCGTAGGTCTTGCCGGCGATGTGCTCCACATGGTGCAGCACGCTCTGGACGGTATCGACCTCGAACAGATTGCCCACACCCTGCATCACGCAGGCCAGACGCTCCAGACCCATGCCGGTATCAATGTTGGGGCGTGCCAGACGCTCGTAGTGGCCCTTGCCGTCGGCGTCGAACTGGCTGAACACCAGGTTCCAGATCTCCATATAGCGGTCGCAGTCACAGCCCACGCCGCAGGTCGGCTTGCCGCAGCCATACTCGGGGCCGCGGTCGAAGTAGATCTCAGAGCAGGGGCCGCACGGGCCGGAGCCGTGCTCCCAGAAGTTGTCTTCCTTGCCCAGACGGACCATGTGGTCGGGGGCAACGCCCACTTTCTTGGTCCAGATGTCGTAAGCCTCATCGTCCTCTTCGTAGACGGAGATGTGCAGCTTATCCTTCGGGATAGCCATCCACTCGTCGGAAGTCAGGAACTCCCATGCCCAGGGAATGACCTCTTCCTTGAAGTAATCCTGGAAAGAGAAGTTGCCCAGCATCTCGAAGAAGGTGCCGTGGCGGGCAGTGATGCCCACGCGCTCGATGTCAGGGGTGCGGATGCACTTCTGGCAGGTGGTCACGCGATGACGGGGCGGCTCCTCCTGAGCGAGGAACCACTTCTTCATAGGTGCCATGCCGCTGTTGATCAGCAGCAGGCTGGGGTCGTTCTTCGGGACGAGCGGGAAGCTGTCCAGACGCAGGTGGCCCTTGCCCTCAAAGAAGGTAAGGTACTTGTCACGCAGTTCATTCAAACCGGTCCATTGCATAGTTTTAATCTCTCCTCGTGTATCGGCGTCCTCCTCCGGACGCAGTTTTTATGGCAGTCGGGCAAAAAACAAAAAACAGCCTTCATCCCGAAAAGGGACGAAGGCTGTCTGAAAAGCTCCGTGGTACCACCCAAATTGCAGAAATGCCGCCGGGGCGCTCCTGCCGCTTTGTGCGCTGTAACGCTGCGCAGCGTCCGGTTTGTTTCGCCGGAAGCTCCGGGGTGGCGTAAAAAATGCTCTGCCGGAACGCCTTTCAGCCAAGGGCGTTCTCTCTGGGCGGCGGCACACATCCTTCTGGCCCCATCCTTGCCATTTGCCATAATTACCATTCACGCGCAAAGGGCATGCTGCTCCTTTGCGTTCATTTCAGATTATAGCATAGTCAGGCCATTTGTCAACGGGTTTTCCCAAAAATCGCGCGTCACGGCACCCAGATGCGGAGGATATTGCTGACGACGCCGTCCTTCGTGAAGACAGTGGTGTTGTAAAGCGTCCAGTTGCCCTTGTCCTCCGAGACGGCCTTGCCCACCTCGATGGCGCCGTTCGTCTCCACCGGCACAGCGTCCACGCTGGCGGAGCTGTCGCTGAGGGTCACACTGTCGTCCACGGGCAGCACGAGTTCCCCCATCATGTAGTAGACCGGGTAGTCGTCGTAGGTGACGGTGCGGTAGATGTCGCCGCTGCGCCAGAGGTCTACGCCGCCCTCTTCGATGCCGCCGTTGATGGAGACGGTGCCGTTCTCTTCATTCTTTTCGATTTTTTCCACAGTCACGTTCTGTGCTTCCACAGCGCCGTCCAGATGGGTGCTGAAAACGCTGCCCACGTCCAGTGCGTCCACATCCTCGGCGCGGTAAGCGTCGTAGCCGTAGACCGTCAGGGTCATCTGGCGCTTCTTGGCGTCCACGCTCGAGATGTTCGCAGCGAACTTGTAGGAGCCGGTCTTCATCTCCTCGAGGCTGCCCTGATCGATGGGCATCACGACGCCCTCTTCGCCGGGCAGGACGCGCACTTCGCTGCTCACCTCTTCCACTTCACTGGCGGCGGGCATCGAACCGGCCATGCCGCTGGCGGCACTGGCAGCGCTGGCAGAGCTGCATCCGGCCAGCATCCCCAGAGCCAGAACGCCTGCAAGGAGCATCAGTTTCTTGTCGTTCGTCATATCAATACCTTCTTCCCTCTTCAATCATGTAAGGCTCTCATTATACCATAAATGGAGATTTGATGATGAAACCATCGTTAAATTCCGATGAATTCTTTTTGCACCGGCACAGTATACTCTTGTTTTTCGAAAAAGTAAACAACCAACTTGACGTAAGAAGGCGGATTCGCTACAATAAAAGCAAATCTTAACCTATTCTTAATTTAGAGAGGAAACTTCCGTGAAAATATTGAAAGTCAAATGTCTCGCCCCCACCCGGCTGGACAACTATCTGATGCAGCAATTCCCCGCGCTGAACCCGGGCCGTCTGAACAAGGCCCTGCGTGAAAATAAAATCAAGCTGAACGGCAAAAAGCAGCCGCTCTCCACCCGCGTGATGGCAGGCGATGAGATCAAGCTGTTCATCCTTGACGATGTTCTGGACGCTGACAAGCGTGTGGACGGCCCGGCGTGGAAGAACGCCCGCGGCCCGGCGCAGGTGGTGTACGACTGCCCGCAGATCCTCATCGTCAACAAGCCCGCCGGCCTCGCCGTGGACGGTCCCGACGACGACACCCTGCTGAACCGCGCTCTGCTCTACCTCAACCAGCAGGGCGAGTACAAGGAGAATGACGTCTACACCCCCGCCCTCTGCCACCGCCTCGACACCGGCACCAGCGGCCTTGTCATCATCGCAAAGACGCCGGAGGCCGAGGAGCTGTTCCTCGCCGCCATCAAGAGCCGTGAGGTGAAAAAGACTTACCTCTGCGTCACCTTCGGCCGTCCCACGCCCCCGGACGCCACCCTCGGCGGCTATCTACTCAAGGACGCCGACCGCGGCATCGTGAAGATCGTGGAGGACAAGCAGCCGGGTGCCAAGGACGTGGAGACACGCTACGAGACCATCGCCGTCTCCGGCCGTCTGGCTCTGCTCAAGGTTCAGCTCATCACCGGCCGCACCCACCAGATCCGCGCCCACATGGCAAGCATCGGCTGTCCCATCCTCGGCGACAGCAAGTACGGCAACAACACCGCCAACCGCGAGCTGAAGCTCAAATATCAGGCCCTCTGTGCGTGGGAGCTGACCATGCCCCACTTCAACCAGCCCGATTTCGAGTTCCTCAGCGGCAAGACCTTCCACGCCCCGAAGCCGTGGTACTATCAGCAGGTGCTGGATGGAACGCTGAAATAAAACGATACAAAAAAGGGAGCTGTCCGCATGGGCAGCTCCCTTTCGTATTTATAAGGTATCAGACCCGCACCATATCCGGCGTGATCTCCTCGATGGAGTGTGCGCCGCACATCTGCATGGTATCGGCCAGCTCACCGGCCAGCTTGTCGATGTAGCACTTGACGCCCTCGGCACCGCCGCCGTAGACAGCCGTGACGAAGGGGCGGCAGATGAGCACGCCGTCCGCGCCCAGTGCCAGTGCCTTGAAAACGTCCACACCGGTGCGGATGCCGCCGTCCACCAGGACCTTGACGCCGGTACCCTTGAGGGCGGCGGCGATCTCAGGCAGGACTTCGGCGGTAGCAGGACACTGGTCGAGGACGCGGCCGCCGTGGTTGGATACCACGATGGCCGCGGCACCGGCCTCCTTGGCCTTGAGAGCACCCTTGACGGTCATGACGCCCTTGACGATGAAGGGACGCTCGGCCAGCTTGACGATCTCAGCCAGTTCGGCCACGCTCTTGCTGCCGGCCGGAGGCGTCATATTCTTGAGGAAGGGCAGGCCGGCGGCATCCACGTCCATTGCCACGGCGAAGCAGCCGCTGGCCTTGGCCTGTGCCATCTTTTCTTTAACGGTGTCGATGTTCCAGGGCTTGATGGTCGGCACGCCGCAGCCATCGGCGTTGCCGATGGCCTTGGTGGCCATGGTCATGACGTCGGGGTTCGTGCCGTCGCCGGTGAAGGCGGCGATGCCGCTCTCGGCACAGGCCCGCACCAGCACGTCGTTGTAGGTCATGTCGGTGTAGACGTCGGAGTAGTGGAGGTTCACCGCGCCCACAGGGCCAGCAAAGAAGGGGTACTTGAAGCTGCGGCCGAACAGCTCCACGTGGGTGTCGGGAGTGCCGTTCTCGCAGAGGGTATCCATGTTCACACGGATGTCGGCCCACTTATTATAATTGCGGATAGCGGTATCGCCCACGCCCTTTGCGCCGGGGCCGGGGATCTGATTCTTGCAGGCCACGCCGTTGCACACCGGGCAGGCCTTGCAGTATTTGCCGATGCACTCGCGGGCATTGGCCAAAACATCTGAATAATTCATCTGTTTTTCCTCCTGAATTCCTTTTGTTTTCCGCAGAGTTTCCCGCTCTGCATGCTCTCTGCCCTCATCATAGCCCCGTTTGCCGCCTACGTCAAGGGGGTCTTCGTCTTCTTTTCATTTTTAGCCATCGAAGCTGCGTCATTTTTGAAAAAATGCAAACTTTTTTGAAAAAACGCTTGACAAAAGACCTTCTTTCAGGTATTATAGTGGAGCGCTGAGGGCCGCGGCCCGAAGCACTGAGAACTGAAGATGTGGAAAGATGGCTGAGTTGGTCTAAGGCGCACGACTGGAAATCGTGTAACGTGTCAAAAGCGTTCTGGGGTTCGAATCCCCATCTTTCCGCCACAAAACCCAGAACCGATGGTTCTGGGTTTTTGTTATATCCAGAAGTTGAAAGGATGCTTGTTATGTCTGTCACCATCGCCATGCCCCGGATGAGCACTGACCCGGAGCTTACCACCGCACAGTCAAAATATGTGGAAAGTCTGGCCCAGGCCGATGCCGAGGTACACTGGGTAGCGCTTTCCGACCCGGATGCCGCCGTGGCCGAGGCGCTGACCTGCGACGGCCTCTTGCTGCCGGGCGGCGGCGACATGGACCCGGCCTTCTACGGGCAGGAGCGCATCCCCGCCTGCGGCGAGCCGAACCTTCTGCGGGACGCCGCCGAGCCGAAGCTGCTGCGGGCGTTCCTCGCGGCAGACAAGCCGGTGCTGGGCATCTGCCGGGGCATTCAGGTGATGAACGTCGTGCTGGGCGGCACGCTGTATCAGGACATCAAGCCTTTCGAGCATGTTCCCCACAATGACCACTGGGCGAAAGTCCATACCGTCACGGTGCGGCGGGGGACTCTGCTGTCCCGCCTGCTGGGGCAGGACATCGTGCTCGTCAACAGCCAGCACCATCAGGCGGCAGACCGCATTGCCCCCGAATTAGAAATAGCCGCCCTCAGCGAGGACGGCATTGTAGAAGCGCTGGAAAAGCCGGACGCGCACTTCTGCCTCGGCGTCCAGTGGCACCCGGAGTGGCTCAGCGACGCGGACCCGGCACAGCAGGGGCTGTTTGGGGCATTTGTTGAAGCCTGTAAAGGTTAAGTGTATCGCGCGCCGGTGCGCGGGGCAGTTTTCTCTTTCGGTCAAATGGCTTTGCGCTCCGCGCGGGCCAGAGGCGGGGCTGGTTTTTTCTTTGAGCTGGTTTTCGCGCTGGTGGCGCGGGGCAGGTTTTTTCTTTTGGTCAAGCGGCTTGCGCTCCGCGCGGGCCAGAGATAGGGAGGGGTGTTTCGAATCCCCCCTCCCTACCTCTGGACTCCACTCTCCCCGCAACGAGTTAAGGGCTGCTCGCCCTTAACAATTCCGAAGATGAGGTCGAAACGGAAAAAAGCTAGTCGCTGCGCTAAGACGGGTTGCGGTACCCAGCGTCCACTTCGTGCCTTGAGCGGCACTCGTGTCCTGCTGACCGCGGCCCCAACAACTTCTCCCTGTATCCGCCGCAGGCGGCGGTCGTCGCTGTTGCGCTTTTTTCTCGTTTCTCCAATTTGCTGCTTCGCAGCAGACTTTACGCCCTTGCTGAACGTAAAGTTCTGCGAAAGCGTAACACCATCGGCGGAGCCGTAAACCGGAGAAGCCCAAAAAATGCGTTTAGCGAAGCGGCTAGCATTTTTGGGCTTCGACTTCTCCTTCGGGGTCTGAAAGGGGCGAGCAGCCCCTTTCTCGTGGGTCCAGCGCGTCGAAATCGCTGGTGGTTTTCTGGTTCTCTTTTGACATCAAAAGAGAACAATTAGCCTTAATGAAAAAGCGCTCCATCCTGCGCCGCAGGCGCGAGAACCAGTTCAAAGTTCCTTTAAGAACCCATCCAGCTCCCGCTGGTTCCGAATCAATACATATTTCTCCGGGTACTTTTCCCCGATCTTCTCCATCTTCGCCCACTTTTGCTTTGTACGCCCATCGTGGAGGATCCAGCGGACAAATTCGGCATCTATCTTCTCTTCGCATCCGGGCGCAGACGACTCCCTCACACGGCCTTTGTTCTGCTGCCAGCGCCGTATCGCCCGCCAAAGGCAGACCAGCGGTGAAAACCAGAGCACGATGATTTTATCCGCTTCTTTCAGCCGACGGGCATAGCAGGTCTTGCTATAATTGCCGTCGATGACCCAGCCGCCTGCGTTCTCGTCGAGAAACTGCCGGACAATGGCTTCTTCCTCGGCGAAGGGCCGCTCCACCCAGCCGGGCAGGAAATGCACGGTATCCATATGGAGCACCGGCAGGCCGTATCTCTCCCCCAGGCGCTTTGCCAGCGTGGATTTCCCGCTGCCGCTGGTACCAAGTATCGCTATTTTCATCTCTGCCTCCTTTTACCTTATATAAGATGTATCAGACAGTATACGCTGACCGTCTGATAACGTCAAGTTCCGGCTTGACATTTCGTCCACCTGCTCGTATGCTATAATCATAGAGTCTATGACAGGAGGTCTTGCAGATGGCATCTCCAAAAAAACGTGTCAATCCGCTTTTTGTTGCTTTAGCGGTCGTGCTGGTGGCCGTAGTGGTCGCTGTGGGCGTGGTCTTTTTCCAGCTGCACAGCAAAATCTCGGCTCTGCAAACCGGTGCATCCTTCACCTTCCGGTATGAGATAGCGCCCAACAGCCCGGATAAGCCGCCGCTGCTGAACATCCTCGAGCGGGTGAACGCTTCCAGCGGCAGCGTCAGCGGCCAGTATGCGCCCGGAAAGCTGCAACTCTCTTTCTACCAGCTCAACGAAGACGACTCCGTCAAGACGTCTCCCTTCACCCGGGTCTATATCGACTCGGAAGAGACGCTCTTCGACATCGGGCAGCTCTACACCGTTCTGCGTCAGGCTGTCACCGATAAGCTCTCCATCGCAAGCGTTCTTCTGCCCGAATGGAGCCTCGGAGACTACATCTCCCAGACGCAGGCTTCCGCCGTGCTGGGCGTCGAGACGAACAAGGTCGAGCTTCAGGAGCTTTCCGGCTTTACCCTCTCGCTCAAGGGGCTGAAAAAAGTCTCTCCTTCTGCCGCACGGGACGGCTACCGCTACTATCAGTTCCCCGCCGCAGCCGACGGCACAACCCTCGTGCTCGGCTTTTCGACGGACGCTCTCTTCTCGAAGACCACGCCCATCCATGTGCTGCTGACCATCCCGGACCACAACGTCCACATCCAGCTCACCGGCACGGTGACCTCTGCCAAGACGGTGCTCTCTCCCCCGGCTTCCCGGATGAGCGACGAGGACATCGCCACGCTGGCTCAGATACGCCAGAGCGTCGAGTCTGTCTGGAAGATGATACAGTCCGCCACCCAGACCACAAACTGAATGATACAAAAAAAGCAGACGCTTTGTGCAGCGTCTGCTTTTTTGGTTTGCGATTATTTACCGGTCGAGGATACGGCCATCCACCGAGAAGGTGACGACATTCCAGGGGATGAACTTGCCGCTGTTCTTGAGGGCAGTGACGGCGGCGTGTTCGAGACCTCCGCAGCAAGGCACCTCCATCCGCAGGACGGTAACGCTCTTGATGTCGTTATTGCGGATGATCTCGGTCAGCTTCTCGCTGTAGTCCACGGCATCCAGCTTGGGGCAGCCGATGAGGGTAACATGGCCGCGCATGAACTCCTGATGGATGTTCGCGTAGGCGTAGGCGGTGCAGTCGGCGGCAATAAGCAGCTTGGCACCGTCAAAATAGGGTGCATTCACCGGCACGAGCTTGATCTGGCAGGGCCACTGGGCCAGCTGCGAGGGCTGGGCGGCGGCAGGAGCTGCAGCCGGTGCGGCCTGCTGGCGGTCAAACTGGCGCATGGCGCTGCCCGGGCAGCCGTGGAAGACGGGCTTTTCGGCAGCGGCAGCAGCCTTTTTCTGTTTGTTTTCCAGTACAGCCTGCTCATCGTAGGCAGCGGCCTCCCGCTCCTCGAAGGTGATAGCACCGGTGGGGCAGCCGGGCAGGCAGTCGCCGAAGCCGTCGCAGTAGTCGTCGCGCATAAGCTTGGCCTTTCCGTTCACGAGGCCGATGGCACCCTCATGGCAGGCAGTGACACAGGCACCACAGCCATTGCATTTTTCTTCGTCTATATGAATGATTTTACGTATCATATCCACACTCTCCTTTTCTTGATGGGCCTATTATAACAGATGCTTCGTCCTATTTCTGTTGTCATGACCACAAAGAGAGAGGAAGTTTTTCTCAGTAATGCACGACATTGCCCGCATTGCGGATGCGTGCCAGCACCGGCTCTGCCTCCGGGCTGCGGAAATAGTCGAGGCTGGTCTTGGGCAGCAGCGTCTCGAGGGTATCCCAGTCGCCGCTCTGCAGGCACTGGCGGACGGTGGAAGCACTGATGGCCTTGCCGTTTGCTTCTTTGCGGGGTACAACGACACACTCGATACCCGCTTTGGGCAGCTGCTCGCACATGATCTGGTTGTAAAGCCCCGTCACCTGACTGGTAGGCTCCTCGCCCACATAGCGGGCCGTGATGTTCAGCGCCGCCGCGATTTTCGTAAAGACGGCGAGGTCCAGCCGGGCGTGGCCGTCGATGACAGCTGCCTCATCCTTCAGGAAGTAACTGGGGAAGGTGGCATTCGAGATGATGTAGGGGCCGCTGTCGTGGAGCACCACATTCGGCAGATGGGCCACGCCCGCCTCCACCAGCTTCCTGCGCACGGCAAAAGGCACGAGGCTGGCGTCCTCACTGACCACGAACAGGTGGAGCGTGTCGCAGGCGGCAGCGGCTTTTTCCACAAGATACTGATGACCGAGGGTAAATGGGTTCGCGTTCATGACGAGGGCCGCACTTTTGCCCTCGGTCCTGGTCTTTTCCAGATCGCGCAAATAAGCCCCGAAGCCGTCGCGGCGGTTCTCCATGAAGACAAGGGTATCCTCCACCCGGGCGATCTCGTAGAAGCCGAGGTCGCCGAAAAACTTGGAGCTTTTTACCTTGGTGTAGAGAAACAGGTGCATATTCCCCCGCGCGCACTGCACCTCGATGAGATGGGTGATGATCTGGTTCAGCAGACCCTCGCCCTGATGGGCGCTGCTGACGGCGAAGCACCGCAGGGTGTTGCCGAAGCAGCTGCCGGTGCCGATGACGTTGTATTCCTCGTCGAACATGGCGCAGATGTAGTCCAGATTGCCGTCGCGGCGGATGCCCTCCTGACTCAGCAGTGTGTCGATTTGGGCCAGAACGGTCTTATCGGTCGGATAGACCTGCGAAATGGTATATTCACTCATTGATATTCCCCTCAGTAGTAACAAAATGGAGCAGCCAGGTCAGCGCCAGCAGGTCGGCACTGCCGCCGGGCGAGAGATTTTCCGCAATGAACCGGTCATCCAGCGCCGCGAGCGCATCTTTATCCGGGTAAGTTGTCTGGGCGAGAAGGGCTTTCAGCTCTTCGGTGAGGGCCAGCTGACGCTCCCGGCTCGAGCGGGCAATGATGTTGGTATCGGTGCTGTTGGCCAGGATGGCCAGCAGTGCGCCGCCGCCGGCGCGGTCGAAGTCGTAACCCTTGGCAAGGCCCTCTTCCAGCACCGGCAGACCGACATTCAGCACTGCGGGAAGTCCGGCTTCCACCTGCCCCCGCACACCGGTGATGCCGTACTGGATATAAAGCTTCTGGCCCACGGTGGCGGCGTTCTCGGCAGTGACGTCTGCAAAGTCCTTCTCACTCAGGCCCACCGTCATTGCGGATACTTCTGACAGAACGCGGGCTGCATCCACCCAAAGGGAGCGGTCGAGGCGTCCCAGCGCCGCGCAGACGATGCCCACCGAAAAGACCGCGCCCTTGTGGGTGTTGACGCCGCCGGTGGCGTCCAGCATCTCGCCCTCGGCCTCACAACCCAGGGGCCGCAGGGCCGCGAAGGTCTCGGGCGCAGGCTGTTCCGCCGTCTCGCGGCCCGTCCGGGCGCAGGCTTCAAAATAGGGGTAGAGCGCCGCGGCGCTGTCCATGAAAGTGAACACATCCATGTCCCTGTGGCTTCCGCTGTTGCGCCGATCCACAAGGCCGGGCTTTGGGGTGGTGGTCACTTCGTAGAGCAGGGCGCGGACGGCCAGACGGGCCGCGTCGGCAATGTCCTGCGCGTCCCGGGCCTCGGTCAAGATCTCCGTCGTCTTTTCCTGCAGTTCGGCCACGGTATGGATGCGGCGGCTGCTGCACACCTTAGCAGGCCCGCCGCAGATGAGACAGCGGCGGCCTTCGAGGTTCAGCTCTTCTCTGTCCACTTTGAGGCCGTCCGGGCGGATGACGTCCATGTCGAACAGACGCCCCAGCGGGGTGGCGTCCTCGATGTCGGTGGTGAATTTCTTGATGGTCAGCGGGTCGGCGTCCAGCACATAGAACGCCTCGCAGCCGGTCACTTCCCGGACGGCGTCCTGATACAGCGGCGTCAGCTTTGCCCGCAAAAACTGCTGGCGCAGCAGCTGACGCCCCCGCGCAAAGCCCCGCTGGATGAGGGGCGAATCCTTTATCGGGCCGCAGATATTCATGGTAAAGCAGATGAGCGGCTTGTGGTACTGGGCCAGCAGCTCCTGCTGATACTGCACCCGGCGCTCCCGTGCATCCAGCATCTGGACCAGCGAAACAGTCGTTTCCATGTTTTTCTCCTCTCAGCGGTGCTTTTTGAGCATGTCCATAAAGAGCTGCACCTGCGGCAGCGCAGCAGCGTCTCTCTGGCAGAAAATATAGGTGCGCCGGACGAAGGGCTCGCCGTTCTCGAAGGTGCAGGGCTTGACATATCCCTTGAAGTTATCCAGCGCCACTTCCGGCATCAGCGCCCAGCCGAGGCCCCGCTCCACCATCTCACGGCAGACCATGATGTTATCCACCACAAAATTGCCCACATCGTTGGTCACGCCGTTCTCGTAGCGCCAGCGGGCCATCTGGGCGCTGATGGTGGCGTCGCTACTGTGGTCGATATAAAGGTAATCGGAGATGGGCCTGTCCTTGTTCTCCTCGCTGCAGATCAGGCAGATATTCTCCTGCGAGAGCAGGAACTGGGTGCCGTCCCACGGATACTCGCCGCGCAGCACTGCCACGTCCAGCGAAGAGTCCAGCATCTGCTGATAAATGTTCCGGCTGTGGCCGGTGGCGATGTCGAGGCGTACCTTCGGGTAGGCTTTGTGGTACTCGGTCAGCACCTCGGGCAGACGGTAGTAGGAGAAGTTCACCGAGATGCCGGCCCGCAGGGTGCCGCAGGCTTCGCCCTGGATGGAAGCCAGCTGGCGGCGCATCTTTTCCATCTCGCGGGCGGCGGCAGCGCTGTGGAGCAGCACCTGTTCGCCGGCCGGCGTGAAGCGGATGCCCTGCCGTGAGCGCAGGACGATCTCCACCCCCAGCTCCTGTTCCAGCGCCTTGATGCGCTTGGACAGTGCCGACTGGGTCATGTACAGTTTGTCCGCTGCGTGGGTGATGTTGCGCGTCTCGTCCAGCGCGTGCAGCAGCTCGTAATCTTTTTCGTCCATCGTAGCTCTCCCTCTATTGCCCTTTATTTTTCTTATCATTCCTGTTCGCGCTTCATCCAGGCGCATTTTGCTCATATTCCATATCTGTTATTCATAATACAACAGATTACAGCAAATGAAAAGGGGGATATTCGCCTTGATTTTCCCGAAAGTCCATTCCAAGATGGAATAATTAAGCACTTTTCTTGCAGTTCTCTTAACTCTGCCTTAATTCCATCTTAATGCGGTGTTGTTGTACACAACATCTTCATTTTTTCTCTGCCGACGGGCGGTCTTCCTCCCGCAGTACAGAAAACGCAGATCTCTTTTCATTTTTGCTCAAAAAATCAGCAAAAATCCAGTTTATTGGACAGTATTTTCATTATCATAAAAACAAGAAAGACTCGTTTCTTTCTTCTTTGGCACATTGCAGATTTTTCCGTCTGCTTTTTGTGCAAAGTCCCAGAATTTTTCGTCGAAAAGCGCGTTTTGTTGACAGCCGCTTTTTGAAAAGCGTATCCTTATTGCAAATCAGAGTCAGGAGATCATTTTATGGAGCACTCCACACGTCTCGCCCACATCAGCGAGGACGGCAACCGCACCCAGACCGTCTATGACCATCTCGCCGGCACTGCCAGGCTGGCCGGTTCTTTCGCAGTCCCCTTCGAGGCGCAGAGTGAGGCCGAATTTGCCGCGTGGCTCCACGACGTCGGCAAATACAGCGACGCCTTCCAGCTGCGGCTCAAAGGCGGCCCCAAGGTGGACCACTCCACCGCCGGAGCGCAGGAGGCCTGGGTTCGCCAGCATCTCCACACCGCCTTTGCCGTGGCCGGACACCACAGCGGCCTGCCCGACGGCGGGAGCCCCGCCGATGACCCGGGCGACGCCACCTTATATGGCCGGAGCAAGAAGCCAGTAGACCCCTACGACGGCTGGCAGGAAGTAACGCTCCCCGCCTCGACGCCGCCCGCGTGGGCCTGCGCCGACCCGCTGAGCCTCGCGTTCTTCACCCGGATGCTCTACTCCTGCCTTGTGGACGCCGACTTCATCGACACCGAGACCTTCATGGACGGCAAGGCCGCACCCCGGGGCAGCGGTACGGACATCGCCGCGCTGCGGAACATCGTCTCGGCACAGGCGCAGTGTTATCTCAGGGCCGAGTCGCCCTCGCCCGTCAGCGTCCAGCGCAACACCGTCCTCCGCGCCTGTCTCGAGAAAGGCGCTCACGGCCCGCAGGGGCTCTACACCCTAACCGTACCCACCGGCGGCGGCAAGACCTTCGCCTCCCTCGCCTTTGCGCTGGAGCACGCCGCCGCCCAGAAGATGAAGCGGGTCATCTACGTCATCCCTTATATGTCCATCATCGACCAGACCGCCGCCGTCTTCTCGGACCTGTTGGGCGCAGAAAATGTTCTGGCCGACTTCTCCAACGCCGAGTACAAAACTGTTGAGCAGGACGACCTGACCCCCGCCCAGTACCGCCAGATGCTGGCCAGCGAAAACTGGGACGCCCCCGTCGTGGTGACGACGGCGGTGCAGTTCTTCGAGTCGCTCTATGCCAACCGCAGCAGCCGCTGCCGCAAGCTCCACAACATCGCCGACAGCGTCATCATCTTCGACGAGGCGCAGACCCTCCCGGGCGACTATCTTGCCCCCTGCGTCAGCGCCATCGCCCAGCTCATCCAGCATTACCACTCCACGGCCGTCCTCTGCACGGCCACCCAGCCTGCCCTTGAGCCGCTGTTCCGGCGCTTTGCGCCTGAGCTCCACCCGCAGGAGATCACTCCCGACGCGGCCCGCCTCTACGAAGTGCTCCGGCGCACCACACTGCAAGACCTCGGCACCCTGCCGCAGGAGGAGTTCGCCGCCCGGCTGGCCCGGCACCCGCAGGTGCTCTGCGTGGTCAACCGCCGCAAGACGGCCCAGCAGCTCTACGCTGCTCTGCCCGCCGAGGGCAGCTACTGCCTGACCACCCTGCTCTGCGCCGCCGACCGCCGCCGTCAGCTGGACGACATCCGCCAGCGACTGAAAGAGGGTCTGCCCTGCCGGGTGGTGTCCACCTCTCTCATCGAGGCGGGCGTGGACGTGGATTTTCCCGTCGCTTACCGCGAGCAGTGCGGTCTTGACTCGCTCTTACAGACTGCCGGGCGCTGCAACCGCGAGGGACGGCGGGGTACAGAGGAAAGCATCGTCTACCGGTTCCGGCTGGACGAGTGTTCCACACCCCAGATGCTCAGGCAGAATGTCAGTGCGCTGGACTACACCGCCCGGCATCAGGACACACTGGACACGCCCCGGGCCATTCAGCTCTACTTCAACGAGCTTTCCGACCTGCGCGGCCCCGACGCCGTGGACAGGCACGGCATTCTGGATGCCATTCTCCGGGGCATCCGGGGCTGCCAGCTCCCCTTCGCGCAGGTGGCGGAGGAATTCCGCCTCATCGAGAACGCTGCCCGCACGGTCTATCTGCCCGTCGGCGAGGGCGCGGCCCTCTGTGAGCAGCTGCGCAGCGGACATGTTACCCGGACGCTGCTGCGGAAGCTGGGCGTTTACAGTGTCTCCTGCTACAAAGACCAGTTCGACAAGCTCGACGCCGCCGGGGCGCTGGAACTGCGGCCCGATGGTTCCGCCATCCTCACCGACACCAGCTGCTACAGTGAAAAGACCGGCCTTGCCATGGATGTGGAGACGGGCATCGGCCTTTACTTCTAAAAGAAAGAGGTGGTTTCAATGACCGATATTCATCTTAGTCTGAAAATTCAACTTCACCCGGAAAGGAGGCGATGCTGATGTCCATGCTCATTGAAGTATGGGGCGACTATGCCTGTTTCACTCGTCCGGAAATGAAGACTGAGCGTGTGAGCTACGACATGATCACTCCATCCGCTGCGCGGGGCCTTGTGGAGGCCATCTACTGGCACCCCGGGCTGCGTTATACGGTTGACCGCATCTATCTGCTCAAGCCCTTCGGCCTTGACCCCGTGGATGAGGCATCCACGGAGGAATACACCCAGCGGCCCATCCGGTTCACCAACATCCGGCGCAACGAGGTCAAGTCCACCCTGCTGTCCTCCGCCGCCCTCAGTGCGGCCAAAGGCGGCACACCGCCGGTGCTCTACACCTCGGAGGACATCCAACAGCGGGCCGCGATGGTCCTGCAGGACGTCCACTACGTCATCGAGTGTCACTTTGATTTGACGGACAAGGCCGCCCCCAGCGACAATCCCGGCAAGTTCCAGGACATCCTGCGCCGCCGTCTGCGCAAAGGTCAGTGCTATCACCAGCCCTGTTTCGGGTGCCGGGAGTTCCCGGCCAACTTCCGGGAGTGGCCGGGCGGCAGCATTCCGGCGCTGAAGGTCACGCAGGACCTCGGCTTCATGCTCCACAGCCTCGATTACTCTGATTCGGCCAACATCCGCAGCCGGTTCTTCCGCGCAAAGCTGGTGGACGGCGTGATGGAATGCCGGGACGTGGAGGTGTTTACATGATACTCCAATCACTCACCGCCTATTATGAACAGCTCTTGAAGCAAGGCAAGGTGGAGGCCCCCGGCTGGGACAGTAAGTTCAAAGTCAGCTATGAACTGCGCCTCGGCCCCGACGGCCAGCTCCTCGCCCTCAACGACCTGCGGCAGGAAGTCCCCAAGGGCAAAAAGACCGTCATCGCCCCCCGTGAGCTCCCTGTCCCCCACCGGGTCAAGCGCGCCTCCGGCGTCGCTGCGAACTTTTTGTGCGACAATACATCCTATCTGCTGGGCGCAGACGAAAAGGGCAAGCCCGAGCGCTCCCGCCAGTGCTTCGAGGCCTGTGCCACCCTCCACCACAAGGTGCTCGACGGCGTGGACTCCCCTGCCGCCAAAGCCATCCTCGCCTTTTTTGACAGCTGGGAGCCGGATACAGCCCCCACCCACCCGCTGCTGGCAGAGCAGTGGGCCGACCTGAACAACAACGCGAACCTTGTGTTCGGCTACGAATCCCCCGACGGCGCCCACTGGCTGGCCACCACAGATGACGCCATCCGGGCCGCCTGGCAGTCCGCCTTTGACACCTCCGATGCCGACGCCGAGACGGCCCGCTGCCTCATCACCGGCAAAGAGGCCGGCATCGCCCGCATCCACCCCGCCATCAAGGGTGTGATGGGCGCACAGGCCGCCGGTGCGGCGCTGGTCTCCTTCAACGCACCCGCTTTCTGCTCCTATGGCCATGAACAGGGTGTCAACGCCCCCGTCAGCGAGTACGCGGCTTTCGCCTACACCACGGCCCTCAATCTGCTGCTGGCTGACCGGAACTGCTGCCAGCGCATCGGCGACACCACCATCGTCTGCTGGGCCGAAAACGCCGCCCCTGCCTACCCAAACGCCATGCTGATGTTTTTCTGCGGCGGTTCCGAGGCGCGCGGCGTCTCGGAAAGCGACCTTGCCGCCGCACTGAAAACCCTTTCTCAGGGACGCCCTGTCTCCTTCCTCGATGACAAGCTGGACCCGAACCAGAACTTCTATGTGCTGGGCATCTCACCCAACGCGGCCCGGCTCTCCGTCCGGTTCTTCCTGCGCAGCAGCTTCGGACAGTTTGCCAAAAATCTGCAGGCCCACGCCGACCGGCTCAGCATCACCCGCCCCGCCTTCGACAAGCGGGAAAACCTGTCGGTCTGGGCGCTGGCGCAGGAGACGGTCAACCAGAGATCCCGGGACAAAAATCCATCGCCCCAGCTGGTGGGCGATCTGCTCCGGGCCATCCTCACCGGCGGGCCGTACCCCGCCACTCTGCTCAACGGCGTGACCCTCCGCATCCGGGCCGAACGGGAAGTCACCCGAGGCCGCGCCGCTATCCTGAAAGCCTACTATCTCCGCAACTACCCCACCGAGCTCAACAAGGAGGTATTTACCGTGAGCCTGAACGAAAGCAGCAATGTCCCCTATGTTCTGGGACGTCTCTTCTCTGTGCTGGAGACGATCCAGAGCGTCGCCAATCCCGGCATCAACGCCACCATCAAAGACCGGTACTTCAACTCGGCCTGTGCCACCCCGGCAACGGCCTTCCCCACGCTGGTCAAGCTGGCTCAGAAGCATCTGCAGAAGATGAGCACCCCCAACGAGGTGCATTTCAGCAAACAGCTCACCGAGCTGATGGCCCAGCTGCCCGAGACGGGCTTCCCGGCGCGGCTCAGCCTGCCGGAGCAGGGTGCCTTTGAGATCGGCTACTACCACCAGACCCAGAAACGCTACGCCAAAAAGAATGAGGAGGAATAAACCATGTCTGAGCCCATCAAGAACCGCTATGATTTCGTCATCCTGTTCGACGTCGAGAACGGCAACCCCAACGGCGACCCCGATGCAGGCAATATGCCCCGTATCGACCCCGAGACGGGCTACGGTCTGGTGACCGACGTCTGCCTCAAGCGGAAGATCCGCAACTATGTCGAGACCCTGAAAGAGGACGAAAAAGGCTATCGTATCTACATCAAGGACGGCGTTCCCCTCAACCGCAGCGATGCCGAGGCCATCAAAACTCTGGGCATTGATCCCGACCTGAAAGCCGCCAAAAAGGCCGACCCCGACATTGATGCCAAGCTGCGGGACTATATGTGCGAGAACTACTTCGACATCCGCACCTTCGGTGCCGTCATGACCACCTTCGTCAAGGGTGCGCTGAACTGCGGTCAGGTGCGCGGCCCCGTCCAGCTGAGCTTTGCCCGGTCGGTGGATCCCATCGTCCCGCAGGAAGTCACCATCACCCGCGTGGCCATCACTACCGAGGCCGATGCCGAGAAGAAGGGTACTGAGATGGGCCGCAAGCACATCGTGCCTTACGCCCTCTACCGCGCCGAGGGCTATGTCTCGGCCAACCTCGCCCGGAAGACCACCGGCTTCTCCGAGGATGATCTGAAACTTCTGTGGACTGCCATTCTGAATATGTTCGAGAACGACCACAGCGCTGCCCGGGGCAAGATGGCCGTGCGGGAGCTCATCGTGTTCAAGCACGATTCTGAGCTGGGCAATGCCCCGGCCTATAAGCTCTTCGACTCCGTCGCCGTCCAGCGCAAGCCCGATGTGGACGCCGCCCGCAGCTACCGCGACTACACCGTCACGGTGGCAGACACTCTGCCGGAAGGAGTCACCTGCAAGAGGCTGTCCTGATGGGCGGCGCAGACGACTGGCTGCCCCTGTCGGGCATCCAGCACTTCTGCTTCTGCCGCCGCCAGTGGGCGCTCATCCATCTGGAACAGCAGTGGGCGGAGAACCGCCGCACCGTCGAAGGCCAGCTCGACCACGCCCGCTGCCATGACGCAAACCAGACCGAACGGCGCGGCGGCCTGCTCATCACCCGAGGGATGCAGGTGGTCAGCCGTCGGCTTGGCCTGAGCGGAAACTGCGATGTCGTCGAGTTCCGGGCCGACCCGGAGGGCATCCCCCTGCAAAGCACGGAAGGGCTCTGGAAGCCCATGCCTGTCGAGTACAAGCATGGCCGCGCCAAGGCCAGCGACGCTGACCGGCTGCAGCTCTGCGCACAGGCCATGGCGCTGGAAGAGATGCTGGTGTGCAACATCCCGGAGGGTGCGCTCTTCTACGAGGAAACGCGGCGGCGGGAGATCGTGCCGCTGACCAAAGAACTCCGCCAGACCACCCAGAAGATGGCCGACGAGATGCACGCCTATTTTGCCCGGGGCTATACTCCCAAATCAAAGCCCGGCACCCACTGCAACGCCTGCTCCCTCAAAGAGCTCTGCCTCCCCGTGCTGTATCAGCGTGCCGACCCGAAAGCCTATCTCCGCGCCCATCTGGACGAGATGCAGGAGGCCGCGCCATGAGAAAGTTTTTAAACACGCTCTACGTCCTCAACAAGGACGCCTACCTTTCCCTCGAGGGGGAGAACATCGTCCTGCTCTGCAACAAGGCTGAAATTGGCCGGGTCCCGCTCCACACGCTGGAAGGCATCGTCTGCTTCAGCTATCCCGGCGCAAGCCCTGCCCTGATGGGTAAATGCGCCAGCCTCGGGGTCGATTTGAGCTTTTTCAGCCCACAGGGCCGCTTTCTGGCCCGGGCCGTAGGCGAAGAGCGGGGCAACGTCCTGCTGCGGCAGACCCAGTACCGCATCGCAGACAGCGAGGCAGAGAGCTGTCTCTATGCGCGCAATTTCATCCTGGGCAAAGTCTATAACGCCCGCTGGGTGCTGGAACGGGCCACCCGCGACCACCCTCAGCGGGTTCCGGTGGAACAGCTCAAGCGCACCAGCGCCCAGCTGGCGGCGGCGCTGCCCCTCATCGAGCAGTGTGACGACCTCGACCAGCTTCGCGGTCTGGAGGGCGAGGCGGCACAGCGGTATTTCGACTGCTTTGATTCACTCATCCTGCAGCAGCACGATGATTTTTCTTTCGCCGGCCGGAGCCGCCGCCCGCCGCTGGACAATACCAATGCCCTGCTCTCTTTCGCTTATTCGCTTCTGGCCTCCGACTGCACGGCGGCTCTTCAGAGTGTGGGCCTCGACCCCTACGTCGGCTTTCTCCACCGCGCCCGGCCCGGGCGCAGGAGCCTCGCCCTCGACCTCATGGAAGAGCTGCGTGCAGTTTATGCCGACCGCTTCGTGCTCTCCTGCATCAACCAGAAAATCATGACGCCGAAGCATTTCCAGAAGCAGGAGAACGGGACCGTCCTTCTCACCGATGAGGGCCGCCGCGCCTTTCTGGGCGGGTGGCAGACCCGCAAGCAAGAGACTATCACCCACCCGTTCCTGAACGAAAAGCTTCCGTGGGGCCTCGTGCCTTATGTGCAGGCTCTGCTTCTGGCCCGCACCCTGCGGGGCGATATGGAGCTTTACCCGCCATTTTTCTGGAAGTGAGGGATGTGTATGCTGGTCCTTATCACCTACGACGTCAATACCGAAACTCCTGCCGGGCGCAAACGTCTGCGCAAAGTCGCCAAGCGCTGTGTGGACCACGGCCAGCGGGTGCAGAACTCCGTGTTCGAGTGTCTGCTGGATGCCGCGCAGTATGCCGTTCTCAAGGCGGAGCTGACGTCTCTCATCGACCCTGCGCTGGACAGTCTGCGCTTCTACCAGCTGGGCAACAGCTATAAGAGCAAGGTGGAGCATGTCGGCGTTCATCCGCCCTTCGAGCAGGACGGCCTGCTGTTGTTCTGAGTTTCCCGCCCCGGTGCGAAGGGCGAGTTCTCAGCATTTTTCCGGCACCTTCGCACCGGATTTTTGTGTCATTTTGCATGATTTGGATAGCTCTTTGACCCGTTGTAAATCAAGGCTCTTCTAAATTCGTGCAGAATGTTGTATAATTTATAAGAAAATAGAGATTTTGTCTCTGTTTTTGCTGTCGCCCTCCTCGCGGAGGGCGTGGATAGAAATCCCGCAGAAAGCAGGAGAACCAGTAACAATCCCACTGTCGCCCTCCTCGCGGAGGGCGTGGATAGAAATCAGCTGGTCTCAAGGCACAAGCGACAGTTGGAGCAGTCGCCCTCCTCGCGGAGGGCGTGGATAGAAATTGCATTGTGCCTTGCTGACGTGCGCTTGAAGTGCGTCGCCCTCCTCGCGGAGGGCGTGGATAGAAATGGAGTCGTGTACTCTACGGTCTCTGCCCAAAAGGGTCGCCCTCCTCGCGGAGGGCGTGGATAGAAATAGCACAGAAATGTTGCTTTTGGCGATTTCTGAGGTCGCCCTCCTCGCGGAGGGCGTGGATAGAAATACCAGCGCACTACCCTCTCCGCAGAAAGCGGGAGAGTCGCCCTCCTCGCGGAGGGCGTGGATAGAAATTTGTAAAGGAGATAAAAATGTCATTTTTAGCAAGTCGCCCTCCTCGCGGAGGGCGTGGATAGAAATTGGATTATTTTGATGTTGATACTTTTGTGGATAAGTCGCCCTCCTCGCGGAGGGCGTGGATAGAAATATGCCCGTTACCGGTCAGACTCGTATGCCTTACTTGTCGCCCTCCTCGCGGAGGGCGTGGATAGAAATAAACAGATTTTCCGGATTTGACGCCTTGGCTCAATGTCGCCCTCCTCGCGGAGGGCGTGGATAGAAATCCAGACCAGCCGGTTCGGGACAAAGAAGAAGTAGAAGTCGCCCTCCTCGCGGAGGGCGTGGATAGAAATCCACCGCCGCCACGATGAGGGGCGTATCGGTGTAGGTCGCCCTCCTCGCGGAGGGCGTGGATAGAAATACACCAAAATCAGCGATAAAACGGTACAAATACCGGTCGCCCTCCTCGCGGAGGGCGTGGATAGAAATTATCTGTTCCGGCGGCATGGCCACTGGTTTGCATAGTCGCCCTCCTCGCGGAGGGCGTGGATAGAAATCTTCCAAGGTAAGTCAGTTGACCAATGACTCAAAGTCGCCCTCCTCGCGGAGGGCGTGGATAGAAATCTTCCAAGGTAAGTCAGTTGACCAATGACTCAAAGTCGCCCTCCTCGCGGAGGGCGTGGATAGAAATATGATGCCCGCGTAAGGCGATCACAGCAAGAAAGTCGCCCTCCTCGCGGAGGGCGTGGATAGAAATTGCGCAGTGGGTGGTGATCTCCGGCCGATCCGCCTGGTCGCCCTCCTCGCGGAGGGCGTGGATAGAAATTGACCGTTCTTGTCTTCGTAGGAGCGGGTCTGGGTCGCCCTCCTCGCGGAGGGCGTGGATAGAAATTGGAGCCGACCGACATTGGTGGCTGGATTATGGAGGGTCGCCCTCCTCGCGGAGGGCGTGGATAGAAATATTGATGCGGCCAACATGGCGCTTGCCAACACCCAGTCGCCCTCCTCGCGGAGGGCGTGGATAGAAATCACACCTATATGCCGGACATGATCGACCTGATGGGTCGCCCTCCTCGCGGAGGGCGTGGATAGAAATATCGCCAGCAAGTCACCTGACGCAAGCACTATCGGTCGCCCTCCTCGCGGAGGGCGTGGATAGAAATATTGATGCTTGCCGGCTGCTGGGTGATGCTCAGTGTCGCCCTCCTCGCGGAGGGCGCAGGTAGAAATCGACACAAAAATATGGTAAACTCTTATTATCGCAAGGCAAGAAATTAGTGCAACATGAAAACAGCATATTTGCGATATGCAATTCAACGCTGTTGCTATTGCATTAAAAAGTTGAATTGCTATAAGTTGTTGCCATGCGCTCTCTAAGGAACCGAGTATTTTGACCTACAATTCCGTCTCTTAAAGACGTTGGTTGAAATCAGTTTGTGTTCCCCGGTGCATTCTTCGACTTGAAGTCGCTCTATTTGAGGGGTGTGGATAGAATAACATAATAATCATATCGCGGTTCTCAAAGGCGTAACCAAGTCGTCCTCTTCACCGAGGGCGTAGATAGAAATCGTCACAACCACGCCGGTCTTTTCAGCATCAAGGTTGCCCTCCCCGCAGAGGGTACGGATAGAAACCAGTTTTCACCTCGAATCGGGCATCGCCACAATTTTTCCAAAAAGGAGTTTTCCATGCATACCGTTCCCCTTACCCATCAGCTCGTCACCATCCAGGACGACTTTGACCTCGACAAGATCATCGAGAGCGGCCAGTGCTTCCGGCCACAGAAACTGGCCGACGGGCGATACCGTTTTCTTTCCGGCGGTGCACTCCTTTATCTGACCCCGCTAGGCGATGGGCAATACGACGCCGCGTGGCATGGCTCAAATCGGGAGTACTGGGCCAACTACTTTGATTTGGGCCGGAACTATGCCGCGCTGCGGTGCAGCTTGGCGGGACAGAGCAGCTATCTGGACAAATCGCTCGAATTTGGGCAGGGCATCCGAATCCTGCATCAGGACCCATGGGAAATGCTCATCACCTTTCTTATCTCCCAGCGCAAGAGCATTCCGGCCATCCGCACCGCCGTAGAACGCCTTGCCCGGTGCTGCGGCGAACCGCTCAGTGCCGAAGGCGATGAAGTCTTCCTCTTTCCCACCCCGCAGCAGCTCTGCGGCCTCTCTGGGGCGCAGCTGATGGGCTGTGGTCTGGGCTACCGCACCCGTTACATCCAGAACGCTGCCGCACAGGCTTCCAGCGGCACACTCGACCTCAGTGCTCTGGCGGCGTTGCCCGACGACGCTCTCTTTTCCCGCCTCCTCGAGCTGGACGGCGTCGGCAAAAAGGTAGCAAACTGCGTCTGCCTCTTTGGCTATGGCCGTACCGCGATGGCTCCCATTGATGTTTGGATACAGCGACTCATTGATGAGGAATTCGGCGGCCGCGACCCTTTTCCTTCCTATGGTCAGCAGGCTGGCATCGTACAGCAGTACCTGTTCTACTACAAGCGCAGCACCCGCCGCAGCGTCGCTCACAAAAAATAAAAAAGTTATTGACAACTCTCCTTTGGGCTGGTATAATGATACACGTCGTCAGGAATGATACGCCAGCTATGGGGGATTAGCTCAGCTGGGAGCCCGGTTGGTATCAAAACACACCCCCAGTCAGATAGTCCTGCGACAATCAAATTCCCAACAAAGAACTCCATCCAAGAGGTTCGCTTCTTGGATTTTATGGGGGATTAGCTCAGCTGGGAGAGCGCTTGCATGGCATGCAAGAGGTCAGCGGTTCGATCCCGCTATTCTCCACCAAAAAAGCACTGTACTTCGTTTGAAGTACGGTGCTTTTCTTTTTGCTTTCTTGGAGGTCGCACTGAAAATCATCCAAATGCCTGATTTTGCAGGCACATGGACGGCAACCCCCAATTCTTGCTGTTTCGTTGTTTCTGAAAATGCTTGTTCGATGCCCGACTGTTTTGCAGGCGGACGTATCACTCCCCCTCAATGTAAGGAGTGAGATCGAAGTTAAACGAGATGTTGATCTGATAGCCACGATAAACGTCTACCCTGCGGATTAGCTGGTTGACAACCATCTTCTTCGCTTCAAAGTTGGCACTGTCGTACAGGTCAGCATAGGAAATCAGCTCATCATAGAGCCTCGACACTTTATCCATCAGCTCTGCTGTTCTCTCCAGTTCCTCACTGGCAGATTCACAAAGGTCTTCCAGTTCCTTGAGTTTCTCTTCTTGCTCTGTAATCATTTCGGCAAGGGTTTCTCTCGGCAACACACTTTCGCCTTTGATGCAGGCTAAAATTTCGGCTTTCAGAGAAAGCAGGTCTTTCTCGGCCTTGTCTCGCTGCGTTTGCAGGTCTTGCAGATGGTTTTTGCGCTCCGTAGTTTCTTTTTCGTAGCGTTTTGTAACGATCTGCTCTTTCGGGATACCCCTCATTTTGGAAAAAATCTGGCGCACCGCCTTATCAATGATCTCATCCAGAATGTGGACGGTATATCCCGTCTGCCCGGTGCAGTTGGTCTGCTTGCGGAGCTTTCCGTAACAGGTATAGCGAATACGCAGCGTATCGTCTAACGAACCATCTGCCATTTTTCGCCATTTACGGCTGCTGGTCAGTTCCAGCTTTGCACCGCAGTGTCCGCAGTAAGCGTTGCCGGCAAGCAGCGACTTCCCATGGATGTTCAAAGGAAGGCGATTTTCGGCTTCCGCAGTTGAGCGTACAGAACGTTCATTCCGAATGCGCTGTGCGTTTTCAAACTGTTCCTGCGGGACAATCTGCAAATCCGGCATCAATTCTGACCGTGCATCCCCACAACGGAGAACGCCGGTGTAGGTCAGGTTTTGTACCATCCCCCGAATACTTGACGGGTGCCAGCATTTACCAGACCTTGCACGATAGCCAGAATTGTTCAGATAGGTGGCGATGTGCTGCGGACCATAGCCCTCATACACATACTTGTCAAAGACGATCCGCACTACGGCAGCTTCCTGTTCGTTGATGTGCAGTTCGTAGATATCTGAACGGTGGGACGGAAGACGCCGATGGGCTGTTGAAAAATTATGGCGTGGTGGGAGGTCTGGATGGAATTTCCTTTGCTGGCACAGAAAAATCTGGCACCGACATGACCATACAGGTTTCCTACAAGGTTCGTTTGCTCTTTTACATCGAGATGTTCCACTTCGGAGAATTTGAAAGTACACAAACAGTTTGCTGCAGACTCTGGAAATAAAACAGCGGAAAGGATGTCGCACTATGGAGGAATATACTGTTATCACACAGGGCAATGCAATCTATCTTGAGGGAAAACTTGGTGATGAAGAGCAGCTGGATGAGGTAGACCGAGGGATGCTGGTCTCGAACCAGATCTCCGGTTTTCTGCCGCTCAGTGTGCAATGGGTCAACGGAAACTGCCGTCTGCTGTACAACATTACGGGTCTGACGCCTCTGGAGCAGGCTGCAAGGATCCTGGAAAACGAGACCCGGCTGACCAACTTTTTTCTGTCGCTGTGCAAGGCGGAAAAAGAATGCGATGAATATCTGCTGAATCCGCGCAAGATCGATCTGGAACCGGGAGTTGTCTATCTGGATGCGGACGGAAAGGCATTTGTGCTGTACCGTCCGGTCGAGGCAGCAGGACAGAAGTATGACCCGATGGAGCTGACGCATTTCGTGTTTCGCCTCATTGGTCAGCAGATGCCTCAGGACAGCAGGATACTCAATGTCCTTTCCCGTCAGCTGCTGTATGGCGGAAGCTTTTCCTTTGCGGAACTTGAGCCGAAACTGAAAGAAAAACCGGTCATGGAAAAGCTCCCGGAGCCGGTGCAGGAGGAGACCCCGCGATACGAGGAAAGACATCCGATCCAGGCGAAGCCGTATGTCCCGCCGAAGCCCGTGATGGAACCGCCGAAAACGGAGATCCCCAAGCAGGAACCGGTAGTCCCGGAACCGGCACAGGACAATCCTTTTGCACAGAGCGGCAATCCTTTCGCAGAAGTCCAGCCCAAAAATGAAAAGCCGCAGAAGGAAAATAAAAAAGCAGAGAAGAAACCGGAGAAAAAGAGCGGCGGCCTGTTTGGCCTTTTTGGAGGAAAGAAGGACAAGAAGAAAGCAGGCAGCGAAGAACAGGAAAACCCCTTCCAGCAGAAAGAAGAACCCCCGCAGGCAGCACAAAAGGCCGAGATGCCTCGTGCGCAGCGCCCGGCCCCGGTCGCTGCGCCCATGCAGGCTCCGGCTGCCCCGAAAGCAGAAGCAGGCCGGACGGTGCTGCTGTCTGGCAGCGAGAACGGCGGGACCGCCAAAACGATGGTCATGGGGAGCGGCACGACAGGCGCCGGAGAGCTGTACCTTGTCCAGAAGGATACGAATCAGTACATCCATGTGACCCATACGAATTTCCATATCGGACGTGCGGAAAATATCGTGGATTATACAGTGCAGACAAGAAACCACTATCTGGAAAATGACCATGCCTATATTTTGCTGGATGGCGGAAATTATTATATCGTTGATGGCGTTGCGCTGGTGTTCCCGGAGGGTGATCTCCGGGTTCATGCCCACGAATTTGATGTGGGAGCCATCGTATTCACGGGGTCTGGTGCTGTTGAACAGCTCGTTGTACTGCTTCACCAGCGCAATGCGCCGCTGGGGGTCTTGCCAGACCCAGTTTGCAAAAGCGTCCTTGATGACCTGTTGTTTTTGCTGTGCCAGCATGGTTTCACGCTTGTTCAGCACACGTTTGGGCTTGCCCTCGGCATCCTCGATGGTGTCGTAGATGCGGACATCCTTCAGGTTCAGGGTCTCCTCCAAAATCTTGTAGGCGTTTGCTCTGCTGGTGCCGTAGGTCTCGGAGGAAATAATGTCGCTCCGCCCGGTGGCAGTCTTGCCCTCCACACGCCACTCGGCGGTATACGGAGAATATCTCACTTTGACTGCATGGCGCAGATAGTAGGGAATCTGGAAGGTCTCGGTCATAAACTTCTGGATAATGTCCGGGTCCAGCCATGTGGCACCCAAGCGCACATCAATTTCAGAGGCTTCCAGTTCTCTGGGCTGCGCCTTGGTCAGTGCCTCCACATTGACGGAAAACTCCGGGTTGGTCTCTGCCGCAAACTGCGCCATCCGCAGCTTTGCCCGGACATCGCCGGACAGGTATTCGTCTGCCATCTGCCAGCCCGCTTCCGGGTCGGTGGGGTCGGCGGCAGGGTCTTTGAAGATCACGCCGGAGAGTTCGGTGGTAATGCGCCCATACTCGCCGGGTGTGCCCAGCAGCTCCGCCATATAGGGCAGATCCACCTTGCCATGTTCCCCAATGGACACCGCCAACGCTTCGCTGGGGGTATCCACGCTGGTGACGGTGCGCTCCGGGCGAATGGTGCGTTTCGTAAACATTGCCGCTTTGGATTTGAGCTGCCCCTGCTCGTCCAGATTTTCCAGCGAACACAGCAGATAGTAGGAGGAATCCTTCTCAAACAGCCGCCCGTTTTTGCGGTCGTTCAGCAGACCGTATTTGGCGGTAAAGGCATCGTAGGCGGTGTTCAAACGCTCTTACGTTGCCTTGATGTCCTCGTCCGGGTAATCCTCCAACTGCTGCTGAATCAGCTCGTTGACGATTTGCCGCAGCTCCACCATGCCAGTGACACGGGCTTTGGCTGTATCGGACAACTCGATTTGGGTCATCCGCAAGCTGCTGGCTGACACGCTCTCCGCTGATGCCGTAGGTCTTGCTCAACATCTCCGAAACCGGCTGCACCAAATCAGGGCCGAGCTGCCACACCTCCGGGTCACGGGAATTGCGGCGCACCCCGGTGTCCGACACATCGAAAACGTAGTGCAGGCGAGGGAATCCGCTGGATTCGTCCAGCAGAGCAATGCCCTTGGCACCCCGGCGCACATAACGGTTCATCCGGGTGTTCCAGATGTCAAAATCGGCGCAGGCGGTGGCATCCGGGCGCTGGGCATAGATCATCAGCTGGTCTGCAAAGGGGTACTTGTACAGCCGGGATGCGGTGGTCAGGTAGTCCGTCCAGCTTTCCCAGTACCGGGTCAAGCCGTTGGCTGTGCGCTGGGCAAGGGCGAGATATTCTTCGGTTTTGCTTGGCATAGCGTTCCTCCCTTCAATCTCATTGTAAACAAAAAAGCGAGCGGCCTTTTCAGGTCACTCGCTTATGGAATCTATGGTAGTTTATAGCATGAATGGAAGTATTCTATCAAGCCCACTTTTTGCGGGTTATGAAAAAATTTCGGAACAATGCCCTATGACATTATCTCAGTTGACAATCATCGACAAACTGGGAATTATTTAATTCTCTGTGTACCTAATTGTAATTGTTCAACTGTTATTTTTGCTTTATTGTCATCTTCCTTTTGAAGATTTTCTATTTCCGAACCCCGAATAGCCAAAATGATTTCGTCCCCCACCTGTAAATCATCAAGTGTTATATCTACAACATCTTGCGTATCATAATTACAATAGATCATAGGAATTTGGGAACAATCGATAAGACAATCATCTCCGATGAATATTGTCAAGACGGTTTTTCAAATGAAACTGTAAATACTTTGCGAACGATACGGATTCACAGGGATTTTCGGGCAGGAAGATCTTGAAATCAGGGGGGAAAAATCAATGCCTGCCGGATTCGTGAAGTATCTGCCGTCTGCGCGTATGGATTGCACCGTTCCGCGATTCGCGGTGTCGTGCCGCTGGTACGCGGTTTCGCGTGATCTTTTGCGGTTTGGCTGATTATCGTCCGATTCCACGAAATACAAAGGGGCGTCCTGCGTACAGGGCATCGAATGTGTTGCTCAAAATCGCCAGAAACGGAAAAAACCCTGTGCCGCGCTCAATACGCAGCACAGGGCTAAAGTTGATTTGGAGATGTCAAAGTGAGTGGAGTTGTTCACAACGCTTAACTTTTGCCGCAATACCTTTTCCCAATTTTCAAGCTGTCGGATTTTCTTCTTCCCGTCCTCAATCTCGGCAGTCAATTCCTCGCGGGTTTTCTCTCTTGGCTTTGTCATGGTTGGTCGCTCCTTTCTGCTCATAGGCATAGAAAAAGGACAGTCGATTTTCTCGGCTGCCCTCTGTAGTATATTCTCTTTTGGTGTCAATTACTTGTCAACGAATACTTCTTCTCCATAGATGATAGACGATACAACTTTTACAACTTCTTCGGCTTCCATTTGTTCTGCGACTATCTGATATTCGATACCGTCATATTCAAATTCAGCCACATACATATCATAGTAGCCAAACGGTTCGTGCGTGTCAGGGTTATACGGACCATAGGGCATGGAACGATACCCAAAGGTAACTGCCGTTCCGTCAATGTCAGAAGTTTTCACTTCATTTTCGGGCAGAAGATAAATACAATCACTTAGAATGCCGATTTTTGAAGCCGTGATAGAAAATCCCTTGCGCGCCGTCACGCCTTCTGTCAGCTTTGGGCTTCCATCTTCGTAATAGTCATGATAGAAATTGAGCCTAACCGTGTCCTCTACAATATTGCCGCTTTTGTCTACAATAACCCGTGCAGTGCCATTGCCATTGGCTGCGGTCAAGCCATCTGGAATATATGCAGGGGACAAGTCTTTTCCATAGTATTCAATTACAGCGTTTTTATCCCACTGAATATGGTCATATAACTCCGGATTGCGCCATACATGTGCGGCATCCTTCAATGCCCCCACCTCATTGAAGGAAATATTGTCCATGCTGATATGAATTTCAGATTTCGCAGGCGTTGTGTCATCATCTGAATTGTTAGTAGGGTTGTCAACAATCACTCCATTCGGATTGTCCGGTGGTGTAGTACCTTGCTGGCGGAAATAGTTGGGGAGAACTGAAAGGGCGGTAAAAAGCACAACGGTAAAGCAAGCTGCCATAGCACTCCATTTTATCCACCCATGTTTTTTGCAATGGTAGTTTGCGGCTTCCTCATAATACTTATCGCCGACTTCACTAATGGCTTCGGAAAACAATTTCGTGGTCATACGAATACCTCTCTTTCAATCAAGTATTGCTTCATCTTCTGGCGGATCAGAGTGAGCCGGACTGATACATTTTTTTCAGATATACCTACGCGCTTTGCTATGTCCGCGTAGGTGTCTGCATACGCATAGCGGCGCATGAAGATAACACGCTCTTTTGCGGTCAATGTATCCAAAAATGCCTCGATGATACGGGCTAACTCTCTGGCTTCAATTTCATCTTCCACGGTTTTCTGGTCTGCGATGCAGCCCTCGATTTCCTCTAAGGCAACCGTATAGTGTCCGCTTCGTTTTGCCGCTTCCTTTCTCCAATAGGTTTTAAGGGAAATGTTCCGCACGATTTTCACAATGTAGGACAACAAGGGATTTGGGTGTACCGGGGGAATAGCGTTCCATGCGCCTAAATAAGCGTCGTTTACACATTCCTCCGCGTCCCGTCTGCTGTTCACAATGTTGTACGAAAGGTTGTGACAGATTTTTCCGTATTTCATGTTCAGCTCCCGTATGCCTTGTTCGGAACGCTCAAAAAATAACTCGATAATTTTTTCATCATCAATCATCGCGCCACCTCCTTTCCGGCTTCACCCATATACTACGGTTTTAGCTGCAAACACTAAATGAAAGAGAGAAGTTTTTCAAAAAAATTATAGCACATCTTTTTGAATAGGGT